>Ga0068628_1000036_pt1 | contig 24369 bp, 22 predicted proteins | sample InSIn2gowninarea_FD_77431 | JGI IMG/M metagenome (GOLD analysis project Ga0068628, IMG submission 77431) | Clean room microbial communities from NASA Spacecraft Assembly Facility at Jet Propulsion Laboratory, Pasadena, California, USA -... ... | reverse complement strand
GTTTGGAAATTATTTATATATTTTCATTTTCTCAGTGCATCTTATCAATTCACTATTGATTTCTCATTTTCCTCTAGTATGTCCATTTCTATCACCTTCTACATTTCTATCTTGTTGAATGCTTTCCTTATTCATGAAACTTTTGGACTTCGGTGTTTGAACTATATGTGTTTGGTTTGGAAATAATTTACGAAAATTATCTTGCTCATCTCAACGACTTACTAACTGACCAGTAATCATTTTTCCATAACCAAGACTTTTTCTTTTTCCTTGAGTTGTGGATGACCTTGCACTAGTAACATGTGTGGAAGGAGAATACTTTTGTGTAGGATTGAGTGATTTTTTATTTTGTTTTTCCTTACTTGTTCTTTTGGCGTCCATTGTTGATATTTTATTCTTGATTTCTTGCAAATTTAATAAACTATGTGTTGTGCAAAGATATTTGCTTACATATTATGACATGCAAAAATTGTATGGGTTCTTTCTTCACATGTAATTTAAGTTATTAGGGAAAAGAGAATGGACATACTAGAGGAAAATGAGAAATCAATAGTGAATTGATAAGATGCACTGAGAAAATGAAAATATATAAATAATTTCCAAACAAATAATAGAGTTCCTGTATTCATAAAATGCATAATGAGGTAATATAGATCCCTAAACAATTATGCAAAAATGGAAATACATTGTAGAGAGAATTGTGAAAGAGACTGAGGAATTGAGAAAATAAATTTTTGAATACTACTAAATCCACTAAGAAGTGATACGAGGAAATTATTTGCTAGAGAACATATCTTTCTTTCTACTATTTTCCATTGGAAAATTCAAATATCGCTTCATTCATTGTATAATTGCAGATAGCTTGATTCGTTTATCTGCTGCGTATATTTGTCTCCAATGTCGCAGAAATTTGTAACTTATTGTTGCAGTGAAATTGCCAATTGTTGTTATTTTTCATGTGAAAACTACCAAATACAACATTCATAGTAAATAACAATTGAAAATATCAAAGCCAAAATTTACGACAATTAATAGAAATTAGTATTGATATTGTAAAACCATCTTATCCACTAACTGCATATTTTTTTATGGATTGAATATCATAGAAATACATGTCATACAAGAAAAAATTGTGATACAATATATGATTATTGTGTACCTGTACTATTTTTTGAAAGGTTTTTCGATGCATTTTTGGGCTTAAATTGCCAAAAATTTCTTGGATTCATGATTCTGGATTGAAATTTATGCACAATGTGAGAGTCGTACAAGTTTTTGAAATGACTAAATTCATATATGAAGTAATAAAAAATTCTCATGACAATTACAACAATTAGCTTTGAAACTGCCAACAATAATTGTTAGCAGTTGTAAATGAATATCATGCATATGCAAGTTTCATTATTCCTATAAAAAAATGATTTAGTTATTGAGCTTGCCCCCACTATTAAATTGTTGATGATTTTTAATTTTTTTTATACTCACAAAGCTAATTGTCTACCGAGGCCAAAAATTCACTTGGAATGTTATTTTTTGGCAGAATTGAAGTTTGACAATTATAACCCAGGTTTCCCACAACTTCTATGGGATTTTGGAAAAAATCATGACAAAATTCCCACAATCTTCCAAGAGAATTTATCGCCTTAGTAGACAACGCTATTTCCATAATTCATTCCAGTAGGTTGCATATACATTTTCTAATCATTTCTGACAAGGGTTTTCATTTACTAAATTCATTAATCATGATTAATAGTGTGGTGCAAGTAGTTGTCACCACCATTCTTCCTGATCTGTTATCAGATTCATATATGATTTATTGACACATTTAAAAATTTCAATAAATAGCAATTGAAAATTTCAAAGTAAACATTAGCGATAAATGGTGAAATAAATCTTGAAATTCAGAAATTATTTATTTTATTACTTTGGTAATGATTATTGCTTTAATGTTGTTGATATACTTGTACTAAATAACAAGAATGTACGAAATAAAATAAATACGAGCTTATTGTGATCATGTACATTATTATACAAGTATTCAATATGACAGTACAATAATATCGTGTACAGACATAAGGCGCGATCGATCATCTAGAAAAATGCCAAAACATTTTACATTTAATATTGTAATAAAGTCCCTTAATTAATTGTTTTATTGACACTAAAGAATGTCGCTAAACATTGGCATATAGTTTTCTTCGTACAACGGTTAATATATTTTTTATTTGGATAAATACTAGATAATTTTTTGGAACAATCAAAGCGTTGTCAAACATTCATTTGTTGCTGGATACACACAACCATTTCCGAATAGCTGCTTATGTATTAAATAACATGGTTTGATAGACACAATCAAAGAAATATGAATATGCATTTGTACTTCACACATGCTTCTTTTGAACAAAGGCTATACCATTTGGTAATCTCAAGAGAATAAAAGCACCTTCACATAGCTTCTACCACATAACATATTCATTACATTCATTGTTATTAAATAATCATTATTACAATTGGATAAGAAATTGATCTTCTTTCCTTGAAATGTCAACATAATGGTTTCAAATATGTTCAAAATGATGGTGTTTCAAATATTTGGAAGAGGATGGTGTGTAGAAAAAGGAACATAAACTTTTGCATTCACATATATCCATACTTTGACATCGCTCCACACAGTGAAAACCCCACACAAGGGATCACGAAGTATGGGCATGTTAACTTTAATACACTTTGTGTTCCTAAGTGAAAATATTTTTTTTCACTAAGTACTTTGCACTTTGTATTTTTTGTCTAAACACCTACAAAAGTGCTAGTTGGATGCAAATAGTAACCATGGAAACATCAAACCATATACAATATCAAATCTCAATTATCAATTGTAGTGTTGTGTATTTTAATGGGTTTTAGCCAAATTAATATTCATGTTTATGAGATACTGTATCTCATAACCATCATAGTAATAACAAATAACGTATAAAATATTGAAAGAATGCTCTACATTCCCAATGAAGAAACTTGGTATTCACACCTAGCATGCAAAAATTAATTAAAAGAAAGTACTAATATTAATATCCATTTAGTGAATCCACACACAATGATGTTATCACAGTCAGTTGCGAAGATATCGATAAGGTTGTATCTATCAATATTATAAAATACCCTTTTCAATATCTATTTAGTGAATTTAAGTATATATTTCTTTTAATAGATGGGTATTTAGCATTTGATTCAATTGTCTTGGATTAGAGAAAACACTATGAGGATTGATTGGGAGTGTTGTTGGTGCTAGTATCGGTGTGCCCCTTGTTGTTGTAGTTGGTATTGGTATTTCTAGTGTACTAATGAGTAGCTCGTATCTATACATAATTAGTGAGAGAAATTAGTGATAGACAGAGAACATGTGGAGAAAGTATAGTTAATGAATTAGAGATTAGGTGAAAAATATTTGTTGACTAAATGGTACGATTTGATTATATTGAGAATGCAATATGGATAAGGATGGCCTAATTTTTTTTTTGAGTATTCAGTTTCAGAGTAGTATTTGGTATTAGCTTGCTAGGAAAACTTGTGTGGATGTGGTTGTGGATATACAAAACCAGTTGTTATTTTATTATTAGTAGATTGTGCAAAGTGTGGGATTAGTATAATGAAAGCTCTGGAGTGATTTGTGCGTTCTGAATTTTCTTTACAATTCTACAAATATTCATTAATGTTTTGTTATTGTTCTTGTCATATTTATTAGTATTATATGTTTTATTACTATTATCATTTATGAACATGTTTCACAACTATAGAAATAGCTATGCAAAGAAATTTGTGTGGTAGTAGTTGTGAAAAACAGGTTCTTTGGAGAAATCATGAGCAGAGAAGAACAAATGCATTTTCATAAAATAAATAGTTTTTCATGCCTCAATTACAATGTTAATTATTTATTTGCATTCAATTAAACTTTGATACTCATGTTTTTTTATTTGAGAGCTTCTTCCTCCAAAGCTGTCATTGTAACCTTTACAAAATTTAATTAGTATTATTTAGGACTACTAGTTGCAAATCTTATTCTCATTGTATTTATATTCGAGGAGATCAAAACAACTTCAAAGAAGAGAATATGATAAGTTGTAATTCTACAATCAAAAGTGCATTTTTACTTTGTTGAAAGAAATCTAACAAAATGAATTTTTAATTATTTATTTGATGAACTAAGTTCCTTTAATATTTAATAATACGAGTACAACCATCAAATGTGCAATTATCTAATCCAAAATTGGCAAATAACAAAACAATTTTACACAAGGAATGTACTAAATTATCCCGATATGGATTTTGTAAAACGTATGAAATGTATCTACCATAAGTACTAGAAAAATTGAAATATTGATCACAAGCACTTCTTGATGAATATCATTAAACTCGATAGTAGAAAAATGTCATTTTATATCATTAACAATGATAGTAGTTAAATGGAATTTCATATATGATTTTTTCAATTATGACAACATTAAAGAAGTTTAAAGTTCTTTGCAAAAATGACAAGAGGAGGGTGGATTTGGAAGAAGACATTTCATTATAAGGAATACAAAATAATTTCAGACATTAGAAATCAACTCTTGTTATTTGTGAAAACAATTTGTTAATGTCAATTTTTATAGTCTACAAATAAGAGAACATAACACATTGCAAAGATTGGTCAAATCTAGATCACAATATTCAAAGTAAAAAATGGTCATTGTTATTGGTATTATAGCAACCTAAAATACCTCATTACTATAGCAACAACTATAGTCAAGTTCAAGTTGTAATTACCATAGTTCATACAAAACCAACTATATTCAAGTTCAAATTGTAATTACCATAGCTATGATTAAAATAAACATCAAAGGTGGAGCATATTTCTAATAATAAAAAATAATTATTGAATATCCAATTTCATTTCTATCAACAAAAGAACAATTATGTTCAAATTGTTCACAAAATTGATAAACAATGTCAGAATTTGCACATAGTAATGAGTTTTTAACAATAAGATATACAATTTGAATAACAATAATACTATACGGCTACTCATAATAGTTATATCGTTAGTAGATACACTTTTACTGATAACATAGTTCACTATCATATTCACGATTTCCATTTCAGTTATTTTCCCTCTTTAATTTTGCGCTCCTGCATTTTGAAAAAATAGAAACAGATGTTCCATAATTGATTAAATACATATAATCAATGATACTATGTCTCTAAAACAAAGCTATATGAGGAAAAGGGGAAAAAGGAGGAAAAACATGTGCAAATGTAAACTAGGTAATTTTGCATATAGAAAATAACATTTGATTTGTAAAGAGTTTATCAAAACCTTTATGCAATCCCATAAATGGTTCTATAAAAAAATCAATTTGAAATGAAAAGAAAAAATTGCATCCAGATTTTGACTCAATTCATAATAACATATATAAAAAATTGAACATTTAATCACTGGTAAACAAAAAACAAAACATTCCGAGATTTAAGAAAACTTACACTATGTAAAAGCATATGTCCTTATTGCTTAATTGTTAACTATTTTCAGAGTTGATAGTTTCTTCAAACAATTTCTTTAACTTTTCTTGTATGCAATGTTTTATAGGAGCAACTATAATTTGGAATTTGACACTTTCACTAAATATATATTTCTCAATTTATGTGACCTCACATTGCAGTTCTACATCCAAAACATAGTTTTTTCATTAACATTAACACATCCAATTAGCCATTCCCTACCTTCATGTGTATTAAAATTATTTATAACATTATATTTTGATGCCTTTAAATGTTTCATCTTATCCAATTCAACCATTAACATTTGTCTTAAAATTAAACGAGATTCATATGTAATACATGGGTCTTTTAGATTCTTCACAATTTCTACAACTTTGACATATGCATCTTCCCTTAAATTCTCTATGTTTTGATATTCATAAATATTATTTTCCATTCTTCTAATTCTCTAAGACCATGTAGCTTTGGGTTTCTTCATTCAATTAGCATTTGGCAATTCCTACTATCTTTTCTCTACATTAGAAAGTAAATCAAGTCTCTAGCTCAAAGAAAGTAATTCATTGGTCATGAAATACATGCCTCCTTTGAGATCACATTCAGTTCACTTGAAAAATGACGTAGCTCTTTTTCCCAAGTGCTTATGATCAAAAGCTCCTTTCCATGCATGTTCAATGATTTGTAATCATTGGAATATATTGTTGATACTATGTGTTTTCACCGCATTAAGAAAACTGATGGATTTAGCAAGTCTATACAATGTGCCACAAACAGTGACTACGTGAACTTTTGCTCATATTGCTAATGAAGTCATCAACAAAGGACCCTGATCTATAACATATTCTATGTCCTTTATTCTTGTTTTTAATTTTAATTTTTTTTCTTGCCTTTGACAAAGAGACTTTGCAAACACATTATTGATAACTTGATGCAGTTCCATGAGCAGTGTGATTGTAGTTCCAAACAAATAAACCTACATTTTTGTTTGTCCTAAAACATTATGTTGTGAAGTTTTACCTTCTCAACATTCATTTGCTTATTGCTATTTTCTTACTTTTCATTCCGCAATGTGACAAAACCATCATAAAAAATAATAGATTTATTGGAAATTTGTGTTATTGTTTCTTAATTTTCACCAAAACAAACACTAATCCAATAAGGTATCTTAACATTCTAAACTTCTTCGTTTATAGTTTCATTAACATTTATTGTTCTCATAGGCCTTCTAAAATTGGCTGAATCAATAACATACACTTTTTTTAAAATAAAACTTTGATTAGGATTTTTGTGCTTCACATTATTTGATAGCTTGTTGTAAATCGATTTCGTGTTTCCGATATATTTTGTCATCTTTTAAATTAATGATGAACTTGCATTAATATCATTTATCTAGTATACAGGTTTCTCTACATAAGTATTGATTCCTGATTCGTGGATAATTTGTTCAGAATCTATGATTAGCCCTTGATTTCCAAGGGTATTGTTTATGCAACGCACAAATTGATCTTCAAAAATAATGATACTTGATACTTCCATGATATCTTCCACATTTATGATGATTCATTATTTTTTGGTCGATGAATGTTAAAATTCTTCACTATGTTCTATAATTTCTGCAAACAAGTTTCCTATATTCAATTCTTTCCAAGTGTTCATGAAATACACCCTCTTCATCAAAATCTTTAATTGCTTCGTATTTACATAAGTTAAGTGTTCAAAGTCCATGTGAGCTTTGTAGCATGGGAATGTTATTTATCCAAGAGTAAATGACAAAGGAATGAATTGTTTTGTCTTTTTTCTTTTACATATATTTAGCCAGTCAAGGTATTTCCTACAGACTTCTGTAGGTTTTAACCCCATACAGAAATTATTGGCATACGAATTAAAACACAGAAAACAAATAATGCGAGAGCAGAACACATAAAACACATATACACAGAGATTTCCCCCTTGATCCCAAAACTGGGACTACCAGCTTGATTTTTCATTGCATTCCTTTCAATGTTACAATACATATTTATACATGCCAAAGCATCCAATACCATGGATCGAAAACCATCGCGTCCAATACAATGGACCGAAAACCATCGCGTCCAAAAAACATGTGCAAAAATCATGCACAAAACCATAGGTGGGTCCACCCAACCTAACATATGGTCCAAAACCAAAACTTTTCGGGGCGCTGCCCCAGACCCCATAAACTGGGGTTACGAATGCCCTTAAAACCCCCTGTTAACTACGTGGAAAGAATATAATACAACCCAACATTCTCCCACTTGTTGTTTTCTTTCCACATGGGGCCACAAGAGAGCTTAGTCATTTTTCCAGCCCTGAAATGCCCATTTTCTTTCTACACCAAGAGAACTTTTCATAGCTCACAGATTTTGTCAATGCATCTGTAGTATTCTTCAAAGTATCCACCTTTACCAGCAACACCTTTTTGTCTTCTATCATATCCCTCACAAAGTGATACTGAACATCAATGTGCTTTGTCTTTGAATGATATGCAGGTTTCTTTTCCAAGAAAATTGCACTTTGGCTATCACAGTCTAACCTTATAGCTTCTTGTACTAACCCCATACTTGAACACAATCTCTACAACCAAACTGCGTCCTTTCTTGCATGAGTGGCTTCCATGTATTCTGCCTCTATAGTTGATAGTGCCACTAAAAATTGTTTCTTACTCATCCAACTGACTGCACCTCTAAATAGGTTAAACACATACCCACTTGTAGATCTTCTCTGATCCAGATCTCTAGCCTAGTCTGCATCAACAAAGCCATGAATATCCAACACTCTGTCTAATCCTGGTCTTCCTTGGTAGCACAGACCATAATCACTAGTGCCACGCAAATACCTGAAAACCTGCTTCACTACTATCCAATGCTCCTTTGATATAAACCTGCTTAATACTCCTACTGCATGTGCAATGTCTGGTCTAGTACAGACCATTGCATACATCAGTCTACCGACTGCACTTGCATATGGAACACGGGACATGTCCTCTTCCTCTTCTTGTGTCTTGGGACATTGTTCAGCAGACAACCTCACACCTACAGGAATAGGAACATTCACCAGTTTACTATCCTGCATATTGAACCTCTATAGTATTGTCTCAACATACTTCCTCTAGTTTAACCAGAGATTCTTCTTTTCCCGATCTCTTTTAATTTGCATGCCCAAGATATAGTTTGTAGCACCAAAATCTTTCATGTCGAATTTGGAGGAAAATTGGGTCTTCAAATCTTAGATAATTTCTTTGTCATTTCCAACCAGCAACATATCATCCACATACAAGACTAGATAAATAACACGGTCACCAATTAATTTAAAATACACACAGTAATCTGCTTTTCTTCTGGTGAAGCCAAGTCCCCGTATAAATGTATCAAATTTTTGATACCACATCCTTAGTGACTATTTTAACCCATACAAAGACTTCTTTAATCTGCATACCAGTTCTTTCTTACCCTTTGCTGCAAAGCCTTCAGGTTGCTTCATGTAGATTTCCTCTTCCAGATCCCTGTAAAGAAATGATGTCTTCACATCCATCTGTTCTACCTCAAAATCAAAAGCAACAGTGACAGATAAAAGTAATCTAATAGAAGTTACCTTGGCAACATGAGAAAAAATATCACCAAAATCAGTTCCCAGCACCTGGGAATAACCTTTTGCTATTGACTGAGCTTTGTACTTCCCTACTTTTCCTTCTGCATTTGTCTTCTTTTTGAACAACCATTTGTTGCCAATGGGTTTCCTTCCAGCCAGTAACTCCACCAAATCCCAAGCCTCATTTTTGTGAAAAGATTCCATTTCATCAACCATGGCCTCTTTCCAGAGTTTTCCATCCTCTGAATCTACTGCTCTCTTCACAGTTCTGGGATCATCGTTAGTAATAGATAAAGCAAAATTTGAATAGAAAGCAGATGGACTATACCTTTCAAGCTACCTTCTTTCTCGAACTGATCTTCTCACAACCAGAGTTTGTGCTTCTTCATCTTCTGATTCCTCCTCTGCTGTAGAGTCTGATTCTTCCTCCTTTAGCTCAAACTCTATCTTCTCAGGTTCCTTTCATTGGACTTCATGTTTAATAACATCTTTCACCTCTCTAAACACCACATCTCGCCTATACACAACCTTCTGTGTGACTGGGTTCCAAAGCTTACAACCCTTTAAACCATCCTTATACCCAATAAAGATGCACTTTTCATATTTACCATCCAACTTGGTTAGTTTCTCCTTTGGAACATGTACATATGCATCACATCCAAATACCCTCAGATGTGAAAGAGAGGGTTTCCTACCAATCCATACCTCTTGTGGAGTCTTATCCTCCAACACTGATGAAGGTGACTTGTTGCCAGGTAACATGTAGTATCCATTGCCTTTGCCCAGAATTCCTACCCTAACCTGGCACCACTAAGCATGCTTCTTGCCCTTTCCATCAACATCTTATTCATCCTTTCTGCAACTCCATTTTGTTGAGGTGTATTAGGAGTAGTCCTCTGCCTTGCTATACTACACTTCTTACAGAATTCTTCAAATTCCTTACTGCAAAACTCTCCACGATTATCTGTCCTTAGCACCTTTATCTTCTTCTCTGTCTAGTTTTCCACGAAAGCCTTAAATTCTTTAAACATGTAAAAGACTTCATATTTCTTCTGAAGGAAATATATCCATGTATTCCTTGAGAAATCATCTATAAATGATACATAGTACACAGACTTACCCAGTGATGGAACCTTCACAGGTCCAAACACATCACTATGCACAAGTTCTAATATCTGTTTTGTCCTCTTACTACCAGAGGGGAAACTCACCCAATTCTGCTTCCCATATACACAATTTTCATAGAAATCAAAATCTAGAGAGCTATTACTCATACCTTCTACCATACCTTTACCATGAAGTATTCGAAGGCCCTTCTCTCCAATATGTCCAAGCCTTTGATGCCACAACATGGTCTTCTCTCTAGAGACCCCTAGATTTTATGCTCCACTTTCAGGAACCACAGAACTGTTGCACCCATCAATAAGAGTGCTACCTTGAAGCTTGTACAAAGTTCCAATTCGAACTCCCCGCATCAATACCAGTGCTCCTTGAACCATTTTGCAGGTATCCTTCTTAAACACTATTTTTACACCTGCATCATCCAGCTTGCTTATAGAAATCGGATTTCTGGCCAATGCAGGAATATGCAGAACACCCAGAAGTTTTCTAACACTTCCACCTTGCAACTTCAACTTTACTTTTCCGTGACCAATGATTCTAGCCTTCCTATAATCCCCTAAGAAGACATCACCACCATCGTATTTCTCATACTCGCAGAACTAGTCTCTATGGGGAGTGAAGTGAAAGGATGCACCTGAGTCAATAAACCATGCCTCATGATCTACATGTGTACTTGAAGAATCCAAGTACACATCCCCACCTTCATCTGAGGTGGTTTTCTCCTCTGCAGAAGGAGAATCATCAGATCCCTTTCCTTTATCAGGAGCTTTAGATTTACAGTTCCTTTTGTAGTGCCCTTCCTTTCTTCATTTCCAGCACACCACGTTTACAGGCTTTCCTGGAGATTTAGATCTCCCTCTAGATTTAGATCTCCCACTCGATGACTTATTTTTGTTTCTGTTTTGGGACCATCCTCATACAGACAAGGCGTCACCATTCTGGCTCTCTGTATTTTTCCGTCTCATCTCCTCCATCAGCAAGGATGAGACTATTTCATCAAAATGCAAGGTAGTTGCATTACTACCTATTGTAATAACCAGACTATCCCATGAATCTGGTAGAGAACACGACAAACTGATGCACTTATCTTCATCTGAAATTTTAATATCAACAGATGCTAACTGACTTACCATAGTATTAAATGCATTTAGATGCTCTATCACCGAGTCTCCATCTTTCATCCTCAGGTTATACAGCTTTTTCCACAGAAACAGTTTATTCACCAGAGACTTAGATTGGTACAAAGTCCCTAACATGTCCCATAAAGCCTTTGCTATAGCTTTCCCTGATACATTCAGCAATACTGAATCTGAGACACACAATCGTATTGTGCTCTTTGCCTTTCAATCCAAATTCTTCCATTCTTCATCGGACACTCCCTTTGGTTTAGTACCCGGATCTACCGCGATCCACTGATCTTTATGCACCAACAGATCCTCCATATTGAGTTTCCACAACTCAAAACTCTGACCATTAACTTTCTCGATCTCTATCTTTCCACTGCTCGCCATCTTCTTTCACCACTAGAATAGATCTCACAGATCTCCCACTGAACACGGTCTACCACAGGCCCGAGCGAAACCCCTCAGCAACAAAGGCATCCCCTTGAAGCCAAATCTGCTCTGATACCAAATGTAGGTTTTAACCCCATACAAAAATTACCTGCATACGAATTCTAAGACACATAAAATAAATAATGCGAGAGCAGAACACATAAAACACACATACATAGAGATTTTCCCATGGATCCCAAAACCGGGACTACCAGTTTGATTTTTCATTATGTTCCTTTCAATGTTACAATACATATCTATACATGCCGAAGCATCCAATACCATGGACTGAAAACCATCACGTCCAATACCATGGACTGAAAACCATCGCGTCCAATACCATGGACCGAAAACCATCGCGTCCAAAACATTTGCGAAAATCATGCACAAAACCATAGGTGGGTCCGCCCAACCTAACATAGCGTCCAAAACCAAAATTTTCTAGGGTGCTACCTCGGACCCCATAAAGTGGGGTTACGGGTGCCCTTCAAACCCCCTATTAACTACGTGGAAAGAATATAACACAACCCAAAAACTTCAGCAACAAAATACTTGTCTATAACAAATTTCAACAATAGAAACGACATACCTTGAAACCCATATATTCGAATTAGCGTTTTTCTTTCTCTTTCTTCATGCAGACCTTTGCCCCATAGGAAAAATTGTGTGTGTCCATATATACAACGAGGCTCTTGTCCAGTTATCATGTAGTTGAGTTGCCTCACAAATACATCCTGAATTAGAAAAAAAGTTTAAAGAAGTGTTATTCTTCCACAATATAGGATACCAGAATTGAATTGGTTCTTGATTCACATTGAATTTAGGATTACATGGCAAACCACTAAAGTTAATGCTTGAAATCAAAGTTATTATGAGATACTCCATCATAAAGAACATTTTATTCTTGGATAAATTGGTTAACTAAAAAGCTAATTCATTAGAAATGATATCAGTCAATTGAATACACAATCATTTTTGTATGTCTAATAAAACATACAGACAATGAATTTTGGAACTCTTGTTGTAGTTTCTTGCAAAAATCTAACAAAAGGATCTAAACATATGTTTAAACAAAAATATTTCTACAATAAATAGATTGCAAGGAATTTGGTGGCTCAGCAAAAAGAAATCCACAATAACATTAGATTCACCTGCTTTTGATATTGTGAAACTATTTTCTTTACACAATGGTAATCAAATATTAGCCTCTGGTAACTTGAATATTCATCTAAATGTCTTCACATTCAAATTCATTCTCTTTGTTCGCAGCATGATTGTTCTTTTTTCTGAATAAATTTTTTCACGCACAAAACAACAATTTCTCTAAAATAAAAAATTATTGGCACACATGTAGCATTCGCTAATCCATTAGTCAAATCTTGTTATCGTTCTTCTCTTCCATTGGTAGATTAGTATAATGTTCATATGAAATCGACTAGTGGAAGTTCTCATCGACACCATCAAGTAAATTAATGGTATCAGTGCAAATAATATATATATATATATATATATATATATATATATATATATATTTCTAACCATAATAGATGAAAACACCTACTAAATAAATAATGTTCTTCTCTTCCATTGGTAGATTAGTATAATGTTCATATGAAATCAACTAGTGGAAGTTCTCATCAACATCATTAAGTAAATTAATGGTATCGGTGCAAATTATATATATATATATATATATATATATATATTGCTAACCATAATAGATGAAAACACCTACTAAATAAATATTGTTCTCAATGCTATTGAATTACAAAAATTTATTTTTTCAATTATGTATATATATTCACTAAATCTTACTTTTTCAAATTCATATTTGGATCTGACTATTGTAATTGTGAAATTTGTTACACAGAACATTTTTCAATAAACAAAAATAACATTGAGCATAAGCTTTGTTTATAAGGCATGCATAAGTGTGGAGGCTGCTCATTGTGTGGAAGAAGCTTTCAAGTTTTCACTACATGGATAATAACAATGTTTATGTTTATATTATTTATGATATTTTAATTATAAATAATTTTTCGAATATCTATTTGTTTATTGTTATTTATGATATTTTAATCATAAATAATTTTTCGAATAGCTTTTTGTTTATGCACTTGTGCAAAAGTTGTTTGTGCGAATACAAACACTTTTCACTAAATGCTTTTATTGCTATTACTTTAGTTATAGATAATTCATATCATTAGTTGAGTGAGTAAAATTTATGCGACCGTATTTCATTGAACAAAAGCTTGGTTTATAGGACAGGTGGAAGCGCGAAAAATGTTCATTGTGCAAAAGAAGCTTTCAAGTTTAGATTGTGTGGATAATAGAATTATTTATGCACATATTATTGATAATATTTCAACTGTAAATAATGTATACTAATTATATTTAAGTAAATGGCATCTCATTACACATACGCATTATTTATGGGATGCGCAGAGGAAAGGTTATTTTGCATAAAGCTTTTCATAGAGTGGAAGCTATCTTTGTATTCAATAATGCATATCGGTCAACCATATGATTACTTGATAAATACATTGGAATTAAAGGATTTTACTACTAATATTTTACTAACTAATAGAGTTCACATATTACAGAATATGTAATCTCCCACATCATCTGAAAAATTGTTCAAACGAAATAGATTATAATTCCTTAGTATTGCATCCATACCATTGCTTTGTATTGTAAATAGTTCTTTCTCCATTGATGATTTAGAAATCGTGTTTGAAATATAATTTTTCATTAATTCTTTAGCAATTACGTCTCCAATAATAATAATAGTAGTAGTAGTAGTAGTAGTAGTAATAATAATAATAATTTCACTATGAACTATTGCTCAACCGCAAGAACAACATAAATAATTTACAAGAAAACAAGTAAAATGATATAGATATAATCGATTTCGCTTAAAAATCTTGTCTATGGATGAGATAGAGAGTCACAAAACAAATAAACCACAATGTACCTAATATAGATATCATAAAATTTGTATGTGTTTTTGAAAACAAATATTGTGTATAATTCTTATGCTAACAAGAAAAACACACAATTCTTAGAACAAAGTTTCGATTCCAACAACTAAAATAAAACCATTCCTAAAAATTCCTCCCTCACAAAAAAAAATATGAAATATACCAATATGCATTGGTAACATGCATTCCCCCCAAAAATATGAAAAACAATGATCAACAGTTGGCAAATGAAACTACCAACACATTAGGCATTAAAATTACACCACAAAAGCTTTATAAAACCTAGAACATTTCATTTATGATTCTTAAGTTAATGAGAAAAATGCAGTGACAAGTTACATGTTGTTATTATTATTATTATTATTATTATTACTATGTCACAAAAACTTCATAAAAAACTTCATATAACTTAAACCCTTTCATTTATGATTTAGGCCAAAGAACCAGTATGTGGAATAACAAACACAATTTTCTATGGCAAAGCCTTGTACTTCCACATTCATTTTCCCCTTTGCAAAGTTCTCCCACACACTTTCCTCCCACATAATACTAAATTTTTAAACAACCAAATCTACTTAATATCAATCATTCAGTATAATGTATCATGTGATTTCATATTTATTTATCATCATATGTTTTTGTCTTATATGCAAAATAGTTACACGTGGATTTTATACATGGAAACAAGAAATATAGAGTTAAACAACATTGAGAACACACAACACTACCAGTAGAGTAGCCTTACAGTCCATACCCAGAAGAGCAATTGCATAGAGCTTTAGATCTATGCAAAATACAGGATTTTCGTAGGACGGCAAAGCATAGATGAACATACTTTCGAATCTAATTTGTGTCTGAATGACATATCTAAATATCATATAATACACAAAAATATATTGGATATGCCATTCGGGCTCAATTGAAAATCGAAAATGTCTTTTGAAATATATCATTACTTTAGAAAACATCCAATGATTTAATCAACCACGAATTTTTTTCTCCTTGCAAAGAGAAACTTGTGCCCACATGCATTTTATTATATTATTAATTTGGAAAACATCCAATGTTCAATCAACCACGAATTTCTCTCTTCGGAGAGAGAAACTTGTCTTTCTACTCCTCAAAGAGAGAAACTTGTGTGTATAAACATTTTCTTATATCATTAATCTAGAAGCGACAGTAAGCAATTTAATGTAATCCATATCTGAATACGAATGAATTACCATAATTGATATATAATAATAACAATAATGAAAATTGAATTGAAGGAATGTAACAGATATTATTTCCTAATTACATTTTAATCATCCTCATCGTTATCTAGATACACTATTATCAATGCAATATTGGCAATGTATAACCAAGAGAAGTGAAAATAAGAAATTTAACACAATTTGTATCCAAATACAAATGAATTACCATAATTGATATAAAAATAATAATGACAATTGAATTGAAAGAAAGAAGTCGACGTTATTTTCTAATCATAGTTTAATCTTCCTCGTCGTTTTCTAGATACATTGTTATCTAGTCTATATTTTTTAATTGTCCCAATGCCTTCAATGTAGTATTGGCAATGGACAATTGGCGAAACTGATGGTAAGAAATTTCATGAAATACGAAACAATTACCATAATCACTATAATAATCACATTTGAATTGAAATAACATAGACGACATTATTCTCGAATCGATTGCTATAAATTTGAGAAATGGAACATGTAAGTTATCCTTTTCAAACTGAACTAAAATTGATTTCACATACTTTTCACACATAAGTGTATATATCTTGATCTGCAAGTACTAATGATAAAGCTAGTGCAATATTCATCTACTGAAAATGATAGTTCCTACGAATCTACCACATATATAAAACTACAACAAATAGAAAAAACCCAATGAAAGAATTGAGTAGCGCAACAATCACACCAACAATAGATAATGCCACGTTAATAATTTGGAGAAGAGTGAAAGGAATATCTAGAATGAAAAAAAGCTTATATTTTTTTTCCAATCTGTTATGGTCCAAACGCACCAAAATTCTCTGAAGAGAAGCCCTATGTTTATCAGGAGCTCCTACTCGATCACAATGTTCTGAACTATGAATATGGGCATGTGATGCAATGCTAATGAACCAAAAATGATGCACCTATTATTAATGGTAGTATCATATGGTCATCTCCTCATCACATAACATTATAATGGACAAAATGAAAAATTTGATCAATCATCCATCGTGCTGATTGAATGTAAGTAAGTCTTACGAAGTGAAATCTTATTAATGATTCCACTTATAATATTCAATGTTGGCAATATGCACAAATGATGCAGCGTCAATGTACCAAAAATCTTGGTGGATAAAAAAATGAACACTTTGATCAAATTGTTACTAATGGCCATATCATATCCCCATATCCTCAACACATAACATTACGATTCAAAAAATGAACAATTTTGTCAATGATCCACTAACAAAATGAAAAAATTTTCCAATTATCCATCACATTGACTGAATGGAAGTAAGCTTCACAAAATCGAACATTATAAGGTTGTGCTTTCTACACAGTGAAAATTTTATTTATGGGAATATTTATGTAAATAGGAATATCTATGAAACTACAAAGGAAATCCATTCTAGGGAAGAAAATTTCAAGCTTTAAATATGCACAATCACAGACCTTGCGCATAGTTCATACACACTTACACTCACAAAAAAGTTTTTTATTCACAAAATTTATAAATAGATACTTTTGTTTTTGTTCATGCTGACACTGGAAGTTTTTTGTTGTATTTCAAAATGAAAGTTATATATTAGAAGATGAAAGCTTCAAAGCTTCCCTCGCGTAGTGGACTTAATCCATAAATCCACACATATGCTTATGTACACAAATATAGCTATTAACATATTAAAGGCTATGCTATGATAATGGAAGCTTTCCATTTCCATAAGTTGTTTCTTTCCACACATTTCTTCGACATTATTATTATTATTATATATTATTGGAAATATTTTAATTCTAAACATTGCCAAATAATTTACTAAAAAGAACTCTACAAAATGAAATCTATCCAAATCTTTAATCGCATAAGACGCAAAGTGAAAAAGCCTCCCCTTAACAAATTTTTATAAATGTAATAAGAAAGTGTGAAATATCATTACACTATGAATTAAAGTAATAAAGTTCCCTTTGCACCTGCATTCTCTAGCACATATCTCCCTCTCTGCACATCCTTGATTCAACATAGCCAAATCTATAAAAGTTTTAAATGAACAATAGTTTTGAATTAATTTCTATCTATGCCGCCGTTCTCACATATATTTTCCTTCCTTCACACAATAAACTCTTTTTCACAAGAAAACATTCACAAAAGGAAACATAATAATACTAATTCCAATTTTGTTGTTGGCAAAATTAATTATGTATTGACAACATAAATTTCCTTATGCACCTCCATTTTCTCACTCATATGTCATTCTTCACACATCCCTAGGAAAATGAACATTTACACTATGCAGACTCAAAGCTGACATTAACATAAGAAGCAAAGACTAAAAATCAAGGAAATTTACCTCTATGATATATTTACATTGCTAGAACGACTCTGAAAACATAGAATAACGATTATAATAGTAATTTGGCAAGTTTATTAGCAATTATAACACATATTGAAGTCTATGGAACATGATTCTAGAGTTATAGAACAAGAGGTCACTATTGTTTAGCTAGAATAACTGATGCTCTAGAATTTCTCATTGATTTTGTCTTAAAGCATATTGAAATGATGAAATCTGAAGCATGGGTCCATTTCGACTTTCTAAATTAGAAAAATTGCATTAATAGAATTGAAGATGTAGCAACTGCAATTGACAAATGAAAGATTCAGTTTTGATCTGGATAAATTGGCCCATGAAGAGAATGTCAATGCTGAATAGGATGCCAACGACATAGATGATGATATCATGGCCAATGACCAACATTCCCCCCCCCCCCTTCTCAGCTTGAGCTACAAGTTAATGAAGCCCAAGTTGCTTTTGATATCGAAAATATGTACTAATTTATAGTGTTGTTGGCTTTCTTTCCCTATTAATAAATCAAATCAGTTTCTAATAGCATCTACATCCCAATACTGAACAATGTCAATCTTTCTTTGAATTTTTGAATTGTGACTAAATTTGAAAATTAAATTAATTTTCATGCATCACATTTATCTGTATGGTTATAAATCGACATACATGTCCCATATTAATCACAGTGAAAGCTTTGCATAATGAATAGTAATAATAATAATAATATTAACATATTAACATTAATTTCTCTATGCACCCCCATCCTCCCGGAAAAACTGCATCCTAATTTCACCCGTACCAAATAAAATTTCCAATATGAAGCTCAGTACAGTAAAAGTTCCATACAATGAAATGTCCCATTCATAGTAATAACACACTATTAGAGCACTCACGTAATTCAAAACAATATGAAAAAACTTCATGTTTCATTTTGAAATGCTCAAGTATAAACCAATTTTCATAAGTAATCTACTTATAGACATATACAATTTGTTTACTTAAAGCAAATAAGTATTTAAATAAGTCCTACTTAATAGAGAAACTTGTTTTATTATACAAAGTTTTTCCTTGTGCAAAAACCATATTAAAGCTTATATTGTAAGTCATAAAAGCTACAGTAGTCAATTGTAAATGAGTATTTGTAAGGTGTTAGAAAGAGGAAAAATTACAAACTTGTGTTATGCACCACCCATTCACCTATAGAAACCAACAGTAAAAAAAACCTGCAAAATGAAAGTTAAAAAATATAATCATTAATCTCTCCCACAAATACCCCGTCCTCTACAAAGATTCATAGTTCTAAAATCAAAGCTCTACGCAATTTCTCCCCTACACGTACTTTATAATCTGCACAGTAAGCTATCTGCACAAAAAAACATAATAATATTCCCTACTCTCGTGCACATACCCCATCCTCTATAAACATTCATATGATATACTATCAAGAAATGTGTTAAAAACATTAGAATTATTTGGAAAAGCAATAGACATACCACATCTTCCATATAGTTAAAGATCTACACAATGAAACATAATATTTATTTTCAAATGCACCCTCTATTCTCCTCAAAAAAAACTCATCTTAGTAAAAGTTTCACACAATGAAATATCCTGACAAACCCCATCCTACTCTAAAATCAAAGCTCTACACAATTTCTCTCCCGCATATACTTTGTAAGCTGCACAGTAAAACTCCATATTTTGTTTTGAAATGCTCAAGTGAAAACTATTTTTTGTAAGAAATCTACTTATAGATGTATACAATTTGTTTACTTAAAGAAAATATGTATTTAAATAAGTTCTACTGAAGATAGAAACATGTTTTATTATACAAAGTTTTTTCTTGTGTGAAACCCATATTAAAGCTTATATTGTAAGTCACAAAAATTACAATATTCAATTGTAAATGAGTATTTGTAAAGTGTTATCGAATATGTAACTAGCTAAGTGCAAGTGATTATCTTTTACTGCATATGGAAAAGAGGCAAAATTACAAAATTGCGTCGTGCACCACCCATTATCTTGCAAAAACCCACAGTAAAAATCTCGTGCAATGAAAATTAACAATTTTAATCATTATATTCTCCCATGAACACCTCATCGTCTACAAAGATTCATAGTTTTAAAATCAAAGTTCTACGAAATTGCTCCCTTGCACATACTTCATACTTCACACAGTAAAATCTTTGCACAATGAAACATAATAATATTCATTGCTCATTGTCCTAAAATCAAATCCCTACACAATTTCTCCCCACACACATACTTCATACTCCGCACAGTAAAATATTTTCACAAGGAAACATAATAGTATTCCCCATCCTTTGTAAACATTCATATGATATACCATCATGGAATGTGTAAAAGTATTAGATTTTGTCACGAAATTGTCAAACACACCCCATATTCATTAATTTCCACATGCAACCCCCATTCTCTCGAAAGTACCCTGTCATAATAAAATATATGTACAATGAAATCTCCCATAAAAACCCCTCCATGCTCTAAAATCAAAGCTCTGCACAATTTCTCTCCTGCACATACTTCGTATTTCACATAGTAAAAGTTCTCCACACAATGAAACATAACAATATTCCCTATTCTCATACACATACTCTATCCTTCATAAACCTTTAAATGATACATAATCATAGTTATCCAAAAAATACCCCATCCTAGTTTTTCCCTTGCCATAAAATCTCAACGCAATAAAAGATCCACACAATGAAATCTCTTGAACATAAACCCGTCCTCTACAAAGATTCAATTCTAGCACTAATGCTCATAACAATACTAAATTAATTTATTAACACAATGATTTGTGAAAGCTTCCTCCTCACACACTTATTTTGTACACATTTCCTTCGCACAACCACCTTCAAACAACCTCATGCTTCCTCTGCACAACCACCTTTGTACAATCTTAACCTATTAAATTTTTTCGAGACTGAACTAGAAAGAGATCAACAAGAGTTGCTTGATGTTGATCGAATAAGGCAGATCAAGGCTGCATCATCTGGGAAAATCGAAACATTGTAACAATACCTTATGCACCACACCTTGTAAGTCATAAAAGTTATAGTAGTCAATTATAAATGAGTATTTATAAATCATTAATGAGTATGGAACTAATTAAATGCAAATGATTGTGCTTTACTGCATATGGAAAAGAAACATAATTATAAAATTGCATTATGCACCACCCGTTCTCCACAAACCCCTAGTAAAAACACAACATAATGAAAATTAATAATTTTAATCATTATGTTCTCTCACAAACATACCTCTTCAAAGACTCATACTTCTAAAATAAAAGATCTATGCAATTTCTCCCCCGCACATATTTCATACTCTTCACTGTAGAATCTTTTCACAAAGAAACATAATAATATTCTCTGCTCATTGTTCTAAAATCAAAGCTCTACACAATTGCTTCCCCACACATACTTCGTACTCCACACAAAAAAAATATCCACACAACGAAACTTAATAATATTCCCCGCTCTCTTGCACCTACCTCGTCATTCGTAAACATTTATATGATATACCATTAAGAAATGTGTAAAAGTATTATATTTTTTTGGGAAACCAACAAAGATACCCCATATTCATTAGTTTCCACACGCACCTCTCATTCTCCCAAAATTACCCTATCCTAATCAAAACTACGTATAATGAAATCTTCTCCATAAACTTCATACACCATCCTAATGAAATCTCTATGTAATTTCTTTCTTGCACATACTTCATACTTCGCATGGTTAAAGCTTTGCATAATGAAACATAATAATATTCCCCATTCTCCTGCAAATACTCCATCTTTCGTAAACATTTATATGATATAAAATCTAAAACTTTTTTAAAGTATTAGATTTGTTCAATAAATCGACAAATATATGCCATATCCACATAGTAAAAGCCCTGCACATACTCTGTCTTTTGTAAACATTCATACAATATACAATTTGAAAATTTTTAAAAGTATTAGATTTGTTCGAAAAATCAACAAACATATGCCATATCCGCATAGTAAAATCTCTACATAAATAAACATAATAATATTCCTCATTCTCCTACACATATCTTAATAAGATACATAATCATAATTCTCCCAGAAATACCTTGTCTTAATTTCATCTTTACCATAAAAGCTTAAACAGTAAAAACTCCGCAAAATGAAATATCATGAACATAGCTCATCCTCCTCAAATATTCAATTCTAGCACTAATTCTCAAAACAATATTGAATTAAGTAATTAACTTTAATCTCCACATCACTTCCTTCGCACATGCTTCTTTTGTACACGCTTCCTTGTTAGGATACTCTGACACATAGGAAATACTTAAGTATAACTTGGTCTAGTGTAGAGTTAGGTGAAGTGTGTTTCTTTACTATGTACTTTTGTAACTTACAATCCAATGAACACAATACATTCTAGACATGAAGTTATTTGATGGTTCATTCTCTCCTGGGTATTACCGACACTTGATCTGTGGCTTAACACCCGATTGGTCCATGATCTCTATTTAAATAGCATTGAGGGTCATTTGTAGAGTGACCATTCATGAGAGAAGCTTATGTAAATTTTCTTTCTTTTATTAATAAATTGTTTGAAGTGGCCACGTTGGCTCAGGCCATTGACTGTTTCCCTCTTTGACGGTTTTAACCACGTCAAGAACACTGGTGTATTGATCTGTGATATATTTGTGAGTGGTGTCCTTTGGTTTTCTATTAGAGGAACTTACCCTACAAATTGCTACATGGTAATAGAGCTATTTGAGGGCTACATTCATTGGTGATCCAAATCCGAAGCTGGTAGAACTACATCCGACTATCGTTTCTTAGATCTATTGTTTCTGATTTCTTTCGAGCCTTGAGGATTGATCTATTGGGTTAGGAGCACCTGTTCCAGTCAAGAACCCCTTTCATTTCATGCGAAAAGGTTTCCAATAGCCCTAGCTACGCCATTTTTAAGATCTGGAGGTATAAAGTTTTTATTTGCAATTTTAATTATTCATCTCTCTGTTTCTTTCAGTTTATTTAGCTCTCTATATTTTTATTACCTGATCTATACCTTTCATTTCTGTGTATGCTCTTTTCCTCGTGACTTTGTGCGATCTCAGCAAATCAAAAACATAAAGGAATGATTTTTCTCATGCATATGCTCTTTTCCACTGCGCCTTAGTGTGATCTCGAAAAATCAGAAACGTTGAGGAAAATATTTAGTTTCTGACAAAAGCTAACTTCAAACCATAAGGTTTGGTTTTTTTTGCATATCCATGTTGGGTTGTGCGGTTTTTTGTTTTGTGGGCAAGAAGGACTTTTTCAAGTAAGCACACACTCCAAAGCTTCAGTGACTTAAAAGAAAAAAGAAAAAAACCCTTCCTCTTTTCCAAAAATTACTAACCTTTTAAACTACCTCACTTGGTCTAAAGTTACTTTATGATAATAGAGGTCTTGGGTTCAAGTCTTTCTTTTTGTTGAGTTAGTTTTTCAAAAATCACATGTAACTTATGTTTTAAAGTTACTTTATACAAAAGTGTTCTCACCCATTATAAAAAAGTGAGTCATTTATAATTCTAAAGTCTCTTTATCTTTTGTTTAAGTTACAATTTAGTGGGTGTCTTATAGAGTACCATTGTAAAAGTGACTTTCACGTATTTATAAAAGTGGGTCACATAATTTGTTTCAAAGTGAGTTAATTAGGTTAAGTTTGGAAGGGGGGGCGGGGTTCTTTTAAATATAACATTATCATTCACTTTCGTACATTCACATATTTCATCATCATCTTCAACAACTTTTATTCAAAAAGCCATAACCTCTTCATCCGAAAGCCATTTTCAGAGTCGTTTTTTTTAATCGCCCTAACTTTTTGAGATCTTCCCATTGAAACACTCATTTTCAACATATATAGCTTTAGTTTATGTTAAAATCAAAATTCCATGCCAATTTATTCTTGACAGCACCAACTACATCCAATGGTTATCCTACATTTTGGATTTACTT
>Ga0068628_1000035_pt1 | contig 24515 bp, 13 predicted proteins | sample InSIn2gowninarea_FD_77431 | JGI IMG/M metagenome (GOLD analysis project Ga0068628, IMG submission 77431) | Clean room microbial communities from NASA Spacecraft Assembly Facility at Jet Propulsion Laboratory, Pasadena, California, USA -... ... | reverse complement strand
TTTTTTTTTTTTCTGTTCTTTTTTTTTTTTTTTATCTCTATTTATTCATTGTATTATTATTTTTTTTTTTATTTATGTATTTATTTATTGGTTTATTTATTCATTTATGTATTTTATTTTTATTTTTATTTTCATTTTTGGTTTTTATTACTTTTTCATTCGTATGTATAGCATCCTATTTCTTCTGATATTTCAAGGTCCTTTACCTAATTTCCATTTTAATTCCTTTTACTGCTTATTGTTTATTTTTAAGGGCCTCCATGCAACTAGTTTTCATTTCTAATTCTTTTCTCCTTATATCTAATTTCAGATCTATCATATTTCCCTTTGATTTCTTTATTACCTTTTATTAATTATCTTTAGTTTATTCATTTAGCTTATAGCCTAATTAATATATATATATATATATATATATTTATATTTTAATAATACTTTTATATGAAATTAATTAATTAATTTATTACTATTACTAATTTTCCTTTTAAATTAGTAACTAACTTAAAATTTTTTAACCTTGATTAACGTACATTTTAGTAATACTTTTAAATAGGAATTTGTTTTCTTCATCTAACCAATTATTATTTAACTTATAAAGTTTTGTAGGTTCCTTTTTTCATTAGGTCATTTAATTAACTAATTTCCTTTTAAGTATTAATTAAATTATGATTTTTATTATTTATTTTGATTGTCTTTATTTCTAATACTTTTAAATTAAAATTATTTATATTTTTTGAGGCTTTTATTTGACTATTTATTAATTAACCTATAGCTTTTAATTATTAAGTCTTGTTTTTCTTTATTTCTAATACTTTTAAATAATATTATTTATATTTTTAAGGCTTTTCAGGGTCATTTATTTAGCTAATTATTAATTAACTTATAGTTTTTAAATTATTAGGTCCTTAGTTTATATTTTTAAGGAATTAAAATATTATAATTATTTTTGACCCCTGTACTTGAGTCAAACTAGCCGTTGGAGATGATAGCTGTTGGAGGCTCAGCTCAGACTATTTAAACATGAGGAGCTAGATCTGTTTCTTCAACTTGTCCTGACGATGAACCACACTAGTTGGTTCGAAACGCGTCGACAAATGAAATTCTATGTGATATGCGCCGAAATCTTTCTCTAACGAGTATACAATATTTCAGGGGCATAATAAACAACTGAAGTTGAAACTCCTATGTTTGAACTTGGGAGATTTGAAAAAATATAACTCAGAAATCCTGAGGCATGTGCTTTACAGTGATCTGGGAAGTACAAATGGCTTTACCTTTGTTTTGCGCTATTGTGCCCTACGATAGGATCACTTGTAAACTCTAGTGATGACATATTCTAAATAGTGGAAGGAATCAATCATGTATTTAAATAGTGGTTTGGGATATGGAGGAAATGGGAAGAGAACTGGAGGGCGTTTCTCAGAATTACACAGAAGTGCAACTGTATGGTGTTCCAAGATCACATTGGCACATGGCTTCTATAGGTAAAAAACATAACGAGTAGGTATTGCTCTAAACCTTATCAGCACACATCTATACCTTGGAAACATGACAGACTACAATGTGGTTAACATTATTGTCATTTGAAAGTGGCCTAAATGATGTTGCTAAGCTCCTCAAGGTTTAGACTATTCCCGACCCTTCAAAGGTGTTTGGCTCTATCAATTCTAGGCACACGGGATCTTCTAACTTGCAACACCTCTATAGCATAGAATTTTCTTTATCTAGAATGGGTGGTCACCTACGTCCTGGTAGATGTAACCCATGTGAAATTTCCATTTTTTGTAAGGTAATGAGGAGGGTAGCGCGACAGTCCAAGGGTCTCCAAAGCAAGTTGTTCACATCTCAGCAATAGGGTGTCCTCTCAACTATAATCTTAGGTGGTCAAAAATGCAGAATTGGGTCTTCAACATAGTAGGCCTTCAAAGAAGGTCAAACTTTTTCCAAGGCCAATCTGGCTTGGTCTGGAAAGGATACAAATTATACGATAATACCCTCTTAGGAGAAAATCCAATTACACCAAAATCCAAAATATTTGAATATTTTGTGCCAATGATACCATTCAAAGAAGGAGAGAGTAAAATTCGAGTATGTAATTTCATCCTATTCTGTTCTTGGTATTTACGAGTTAAAATATAAAGAATCTAGACAGAGCGACACTATATTCAAATAAAATGAAGGAAAAAATAATAATTTACACAGAGTTGGAAGGAAAAACTGCATTGATAATTCGTACTTGAGATCTTTGTTCACAAGAAAGGACGATGATGTTAAAGTTAACTAGATGGGGTGAAGCAAATCGGCTCAACTCTGATCTATGCCTTAGTTGTGTTTTCACAGTGGTGAATGATGAATCTGCTCTCATATATAGATTAAATGCAAGAACAACCTTCTCTGGTCTTTGCCTTGGCCGCATTTGCTTAAAGGTTTATGAGCAATCAGAAAAAAGACAACTATTCACATGTATAAATATGCTTTGCATGCATAGTTGGAAAAGATAATTGCCATTTTTGGAATAGGAGTAAACAAAAGTGCAAGAACAAATTAGATAAAGAGTGGTACATGTCAAATTCACATTGAAGGGAGGAGGACGAAAATTAGAGTCTCTAGTTGGTTGGATCTATCGAGGCTGAGCCCGCAGAGGAATGCCTATCGGTGTAAATATGGGTGACTAGAATATTTTGATAAGAATGGATTACGGAAAGGAAGAATTATACTGACAATGCAATGCTTGTTGGACAAAATTTTATTGAAAAATTATCATTTTGATTTGAGAGTGCGCATTAAAAAAAGAAAAAGAAAAATTTGATTTAAGAGTGGATTGTATAGAAAAATTATAGTCGGAAACAATGTTTCTTTGGCTTTCATGTTGATTTTATAATTAGTTTGAAATTTTGTTGAGAGAATTTCTCAACCTCCTTGTCCACATTTGGAATCACTTGGTTCTCAATCAAACTATATATGTGTATCAGCACTGGAAGAAGGTTTAGGTCAGTTTCAAATTTTTAGGGATTACAAACCAGTCGGTTGTTAGATGGATGGATCTCATCAAGCCTCAAACCCAAAATTGCAATATTTTTCTCACATATGCTAGATCTAAACACTACTTTTCACTCATTTCTATGCTACCATGTGCGTAGGGAACACAATCAAGCATGTAGTAAGCCTCAGAACCCTTTGCATAATGCATTTATCATTAGAAATCAAGATGCTTTGAATGGATGTGTGATTTTAGAACCCTGATCTTTGCACAGTAAAGTAGAAGTTGCAGATCATATAATGTTATTGCACTCTTTAAAACATAGGTGATGTTGGACAAGCTATCATAGCTTCTTAGCAAAAATGCCCCCGGTTAATGTTGGACAAGTTATACTAGCTCCATAGCAGCAATGTCCCCATTCATGGGTGAAATTTTAGGAGGTATCTTATTAATTCAAGGAATGGGAAATGATACGATATTTATAGTGGGAAAATAGACAACGGTAATAAAAGAACTATGAATGTAAAAGAAATACATGGAATGTACGTATTGGATTAACCTGGCCACCATAACCTTCACATTTGAGCACTTCCTCAAATGCATGACCTGCTTCTTTGGGAATAACATATGAAATTCTCAAAGAACCCATGTGTAGATCATCAAAACTATGCAGATCATGGTCCTCCACATTCCAAGAAAACCAACCGAACAACATGGAAATGTAAACCATTAGTGAAGTAACTCTGGCCACTTCGTCAGGCATATAACGAATCAATGACCCTCTCATCGTGAGGCAGTCCACGTAATCCAAGCAGTGTTTGAGAGGTCCAAACATGAACTCTGAGAGCCCTCTTTTTTCCTATGTTTCCTTCGATACTATACTTTTCTCTCTTGTGGCACAAATGATTGTGGTAAAAAGTTATCATTGGGTTCTCTAAGGGAAGTTCTAGGGATATCGTTGGCATACTCTACATGGAGTTGAACAAATCAACCAAGTCTTGGAGAGCTTAGAACTTGATAAAAAGTATACCCGATTATGGCACCCAAATATCAAAATCCAGTTATCATGAAAATCATGTTCTCGTTCTGTGTTCTAGCATGTCTCCCAAGTTTTAGTTAAAAAAAATCAATGTTGTTTGCCAATTTTTCTAATTATGCATTCTAGTTTGTCCACCAGGTTTTAGTTAAAAAAAATCAATGTTGTCTAACAAGTTTCTCTAATTCTACATTCTAGTTTGTCCACCATGTTTTAGTAGAAACAAATTCAATGTTGTCTGCCAAGTTTCTCTATTTTTTTCAAGCTTTCTCGCGCAGATAAATTTTGTAATTGATTGTTAGTTGTTTACATATTACTTTTTATTTATTCAGTGAAGTGGACAATTAATTTTTATTTTTAGTGGCATAACATAAAATTATTAAGGCATAATATATACATAGAGATAAGAATGGGGTGAACAAAATGAGAAAAAGTGGATTTAAACACACACTAAAATTCTAATTAGAACATAGATACGGATACATAATGAATCAGTTTAAAGTAATGGAATTCTAATTGTGTATATGAAACTATGAGAGTTCATTGTAAAGGTGTTAGGTGTTAACATAATACTCATAAATTTAAATGAAAAGTATGATTAGCATTCTAATTACATTATGAAAAAATATGTCAAGATGAAGAGGAATTAATGTTAAATTGTATTTATGCTAGTGGGAAAAAAATATTGTGTTTAAGTGAGTGACATTACACAACACTTCTCACTCCACGCATTATTCATAATGTATTTGACCAAGTTGTAAGTCCACTCTCATTTTGAATAATTTGTCATCCTTTGAATTTAATTTCTAGTGAATGTGATAAAGGGTATAACCCTAAAGATTCTAATAGCTTCCATAGCTTTTGCCATCCACTAATCCAATAAAGAAGAGTTGAAAGAAGTATACCATTTCAACCAATCTATAACAACATTTAAAGCCCCCATCACTTGTGATTTTAGATTTTTGAAGTGACAATTAAAATGAATAACATAAATGACCAATTTGTATTATTGTAGTACTTGTTGTGTAGTCGTGACTAAATTAGTCATTCATGTTGGTCATTTTTAGTTGTATTACTTATTAGTTAGTAATATATTTTAATATGAGACTAAATCACTCATTTATGTTAGTAATTTTTGGTTGAGTCACTTAAAATTGCTCATTTTTTGTAGTATTTTAATTTGAATAGTTGTGGTGACTAACTGTTTTAGTCACCTAGTCACTAATTTCTCATTTTACTAGTGATAGGCCTTTATAAATATCAAATAATCTATTGAATATCCTCCCATTTTAGTTAAACCCGATTTCACTAAAGAATTCATCATTTACACTAATGCCACTGAAAAATCCATCTCCAGAATAATGATGTAAAAAGGTGATCTAGGCAAAGAGCATCATATTGCTTTTATGAGTCAAAGTTTGTCTAATGAAGAATTCAGGTATTTTCGAATTGAGAAACATGCATTTTAACTAGTAAAAGAATCGAAAAATTTAGAAATTATATTCTTGGCAAACATATGTAGGTTAAGGTCACTTTCCTTATTGTTAAATTTTTGTTGTCGCAAACTCTACTTTTAAGAAATCTCTCCCACTGGCAGGACAAGATTCAAGAACATGATTTGACCATTACAACCTCTAAGACTATAAATCGATGTGACTTGGTATTACATCTAGCACAATAACCTAAGCCAAGTCTTTCAACTGATAATAATGAGTCACCCTCTAACTTATTCTTAGTCAATGAGAAATCAATCAACGTAGCAGACCATCCTTGGTATAGTGAACTCATCTTTTATCTACAAAACAAAAAATGCCTAGAAAAACTAGACAAATTTCAATGTATGCATATACAATTGGACTCTTCCAAGAATTTTATTATAAGCACGATGTTTTATCACAAATATTATGATGGATTATTATTTAGATGCATAGATGATAAGATTGCTGATAGGTTGGTATCAATTTCTCATGGTTCATCTAAGTCCACTGCTCATAAAAGTCTGAGGTCTCATTTTTATTAGCCGATAATTTTTACTGATTGCTATAATAATGTGTAATTGTGCAAATATTTCCAAGAAGCTGTAGGAAGAGAAATATTTCTTGCTTTGACTCTCCGTCTTGTAATTCCAGAGTTCCCATTCACTGAATAGGGATTGGACTTCATTGGGCCTATAAATGACCCCACCTCTGTAGTTCACATTTTTATATTAACTACTACTGGTTATTTTACCAAATGGTCAGAAGATATCCCTCTAAAAAATGAACGTCATGAACAATTGATTGAATTCATAGAGGATAACATTTTCTTACACTTTGGATTACCTCTAAAATTAATGCCTGATAACAGGTGTGCTTTCATTTTTTTTTCATTTCACTTGATTTTGTGATTAATATCATGTTAAGAATTCAAAATCATCTATGTATTATCCTCAAGATAATAGTTTGGTTGAATCTATTAACAAGAATATTATCATGGTTATGAAAAAAATAATCAATGGCAAACCACGTATCTAGCATACCATGTTGAACTTTGCATTGTGGGAAGACTGCACCATTATTACTTCTAGCATAGGTGCCTCCCATTTTCAAGTTATTTATGGACAAGAGGAAATTATGCTTGCTGAATTAGAACTCCTATCTCTTTGCCTAATTGTGCATGCCGAAGAGTTGAACCCAAATAATATCCCTTAAAGTCCTAGATTTTCTGGCCATACATGAGTAGTGAAACCATTCCCTGGAAAAATTTTATAGAAGAATTAAAACTATTAAAAAGTACGTTGACAAAAAAATTTAAGAATGTTAATTTCACTATTGATCAAAAGGTCCTTCTATGGGACATGACTCATGCTGATAAGGAAAAACAACAAAAAATTCAAATATTATGTATTGACCCTTTTAAGATTTTTGTAGTGGTTGGACCTAATCCTTATCACCTCAAAGACCTCAATGAGTCAATGACCACCTCCTCCCTTACACCACTAATAGCTCACACCTAAAGTCATTAGTGTAGAGGAAATCAAAATAAATAATCATATTCTGCCTCTTTTTATTGTCTTCTTCAATTTTTATCATGTTTCGCTTCCATTTTCTCAACTTTCTAAACTTAAGCTTTCCATTCTGGTATGTTTTTTGTTAACAACTTCTCTTTTAGATTTTATATTTTTGAACCATTTGATTGTGTTTATTACTACGCGTTGACTCTAAAAATCATGAAATATTATTGACCTTATATTATTCAGAAAATAATCATTCTAAGTGGAAAATTATTTTATGATTTTTTCACCAAACTTTAAAAGCATTTTTTTTTTTGAAATAGGGAATTATTGCAATAGAATCTTTTGTACAAAATACAAGTATTCCTCCTCCTTATTAGTACATGGACAATGCTTAATTTGTTTGATCTTACCATTACCTACACAAGTCATTATAATATTTGTGTCTCAATTCCATTTCTTATTGCCCTTGCTTTCTATTCCTTGAACAAGCCACATCCTACTTTTTATAGTCACTTATTTTATATACAACCAAATATTCTGAGTCTTGAATCACTTTGTGAGTCTCCCTGTGAAGTCGTTAATGTTGAGAATAGTAAACACTAATCCCATTCGCAAACCATTGTGTATTGGGATCTCCTTAATACTATTAGTTATATTCAATTATCCACTAAAGACCTAATAGGTGGGACCCCTCTTATAAGAAATGTTTTTGTCACAATGACACTACCTCTAAAACCAAGTTTGTCTCTCACATGAGAATACTTCAATGAACAGATATTAGCTTACATGCAAACGTAAATGAAGATATATATATCTATATCTATCTATATATATATATATATATATATGTATATGTATGTATGTATGTATGTATGTATGTATATGATGTGGCTATCTAACATTCAAATGAGATTATATACTGGTTGGGAACCATTTTCATATCACCTACATTTCTTAGATATCATTTTTATGGCTCTTGTTGCATTAGTGTGTAATGGTATACCTATTTATGTATTCATTTTAGCGAGTTTGAACAATGTTTCTTCTAAACCTATGTATATATGGCATGGTTCGTTGATTCCGATGTTAGCATGCCCGTGGAATGTAGGACACAACAATGATTATGTGTGGTTATGAGGTTGTATACCATGACAAACTACATACTTGTGGTTCTTTATGTGATGATTGTGGTTTCATGGTATTTACATGTGTTGGCATAGTTAAAAAAACATGTTGAAAGTGTGTAGAAGCATTTTAGTTCATTTTATCATAAGGATTATACATTAGGATTTGTGGAAGTGTCATAATTGTGTTAACTTGTAGATGGGGCAAGATTATTTGGTTATGAACATTGTTTTGAAATATATGTTATATAGTAATGAATAACATCTAATTAATAAGGTTGGATTTTGGTTTGTGATAATCTCCAACATTTCATTTAATGACTTTTATTTGGTTTATCAACCATATTACAACTCTTGGAAAAATTATTTCACCTTCTTTAGGAACTATGTGATGTCAGGCGACATGAATTCTGTTTAGTCTGGTCTAATTTTCAATCTTGTGAATTGTCGTTTACCATGATGGTTGGAAGCTGACTTGGCACTATTTTGTAAGGTTCAATTGGCCAACCAACCGTGCATCTAAGTTGGTCCTTATCTAATGATAACTCTTTTGAATAATGTTTCTCCACATCGACACCCTCTCGCTCCAACATACATAGTTGGCATACCTAGTTTAACATTTGAAATATGCCTCCATTAATCATGTCTACCCATGTTTTACTCTCGTGTTTACTCCACAATCTTGGGCTTATCTCCTATGATGGTTGAAAAACCATAAAACCTAATTATTTTTCCATTTATGCCCTTTCATAATATTCTAGACTCTAAAATTGAATTTGGGTTGTTTCGAAGGGTTTAATGTAGTTGGATCTCATAAACATGGTTCATTAAGGGTTGTACAAAATAACCCCTTTGTTGTCATTCTTTAGCCCACGAGGTATGTACGTGGTATGTACCAAGTGACTATTTCATTGTCCCATGAAGGATACTGCATTTTTTCTACCTTTGTTTTTCCCTATTTCCCTTTCAATGGTTCCATGCAAACAAATGTATGCTTTTCCTTACTCAATTGGTAAAAGAATTACCACTTCAAATTTAGTTTTGGTGATGAACTGTTCTCAATCATGAATTGTGTCTAATTTCTAGTGGTGATTCCCTATGTTTTTTTACTGAGAGCCTTCAAGCCTTTGAGACATTTTTCTTAAGTGGTTTGGAAATTATTTGAAAGGGCTATGATCATTTATGTTTACCAGAATTAATAATTAGCCATCTGCATCGATTAATTATAATTTAAACAATTATTTGAAATGGTTTGTTATATTTTATATAATGAATTACTCAACAAGGTTTGTTTTGTTTTAATGGTTGTTAGGTCATTTTGATTATGTTCTGAACCCTACCCATATTCCCATTTTGCAACAAAATGGCGTAATTTTTTATAACTCTCAACATAAGTCTGATTCCTTTGTAAATTGCATATCGGATAAGGGAGCCTTTGAAGCCTTAAGGTTTTAGGAAAAGAACCTATGGAAGGGCCATGGACAAGGAACCCTTTTCAACTCAAGCTCAACTTCAATATCAAATGTACCAATGTAATAATATTCATGCTTGTACACTTTTCTCATCTAGTTTGAATTTCCACGAAAACTTACGGCTCATGGTTTTTTTCACAAATCAATCTATCATGTGTGTGTGTGTGTATATATATATATATATATATCAGATGATATTCTAAGGAATGTGTAAGACTTTACTAAAACCTTCATTTATAGGGCCTTTGTCACAAATATGGTCAAGTTTTTTTATCCCTTTTAGATGAACCATTACACTGAGTTGTTTCACATTAGTCATCAATGTTTATTATTCATTCTCTATGTTATGAATGGTTTTGTGCAAGTTCCCTATTTTAGTTGTTTATCGAACCTGTTTATTTTTATTTTGTGTCCATTGTCAAGTTCGATTATGTGTATATATCTTCAAATTTCCCATTTGTTGCTTTAATTTTTCCCTTTTCTGTTTTTAGAAGATTCATTAGTTTGTTCATATTTTAATGCATAATGTCATTTATTACTTGTGTGTAATAAAAAAGATAAATTTAATATATTGCAGAATGAGTTTCTTTAATCGTATCAACTGAAGTGGCAAGGGCAGAGGGGGTAAAAACATAAATCAACACCTATGTTGGGTATGTGTTATATTCTTTGCATGACTAGCCCAAGGTGTTGGGAATTGATTTTGGTGATATTTTTCCTCCTGTTTCCAAGGAAGCTCTATTAGATTACTTTTATATGTTGCTGTTTCTTTTGATTTTGAGGTAGAACAGATGGATGTGAAGACAACACTTCTTCACGGGGATCTGGAAGAAGATGTCTACATGAAGCAACATGAAGGCTTTGTCGTGAAGGGTAAGAAATAATTGGTATGCAAGTTAAAAAATTCTTTGTATGGGTTAAAGAGTCACCAAGGATGTGGTATCATAAATTTAATACATATATATGGGGACTTGGCTTCACGAGAAGCAAAGTGAATCATTGTGTATATTTTAAATTAATTGGTGACCATGTTATTTATCTAATCTTGTTTTTTGATGATAAGTTGTTGATTGGAAATGATAAAGAAATTATCTAGGAATTGGAGAAACCAAAATTTTCTCCAAATTCAACATGAAATACCTTGGTGCTACAAACTGTATTTTGGGCATGGAAATTAAATGAGATCGGGCAAAAAGGAACCTCTAGTTAAACTGGAGAATTTATTTTGAGACAGTATTGGAGAGGTTTAATATGTAGGATAGTAAACCAATGAAGGTTTGTATTCTTGTACGAGTAAATTTATCCATTGAACAATGCCTCAAGACACAAGAATAGGAATAGGACCTGTCCTGTGTTCCATTTGCAAGTGCAGCTGGTAGCCTGTATGCGATTGTTTGTACTAGATGAGACATTGCACATGAACTGGGAGTATTAATCATGTTCATGTCAAAACCAGGGAAGGAGCATTGGACAAAAGTGAAGCAGGCTTTCAAGTATTTGCGTGACACTAGTGACTATGGTCTATACTACTAAGTAAAACTAGGATTGGATAGAGTTCTGGAAATTTGTGGCTTTGTTGATGTAGACTGGGTTGTAGATCTAGATTAGAGAATATCAACAAGTGGATATGTGTTTAACCTATTTGGAGGTGCAGTCAGTTGGATGAGAAAGGGAGAGTTTGTAGTGGCTCTTTCAAGTACAGAGGAAAAATACATGGTAGCCACTCACGCAAGCATGGAATCAGTTTGGCTGTAGATATTGTTCAAACATGGGGTTAGGACAACAAGCTATAAGTATAGACTGTGACACCCAAAGTGTAATTTTCTTGGAAAAGAACCCTACTTATCTTTCAAATACAATGGAAATTGATATTCAGTATCACTTTGTGAGGGATATGGTTCTGGTAAAGGTGGACACTTGGAAGAATGTTGAAGATGCATTGATGAACTCTGTGAGCACTGAGAAGTTTTATTGGTGTAGAGAGACAATGGGCATTGCAGGGTTGTACCAATGTCTAAGCTCTCTTGTGACCCCATGTGTGGAGAATAAAACAACAAGTGGGATAATGTTGGGTGTGTGTTATGTTCTTTCCACAACTAGCTTCATGCACAACATACATCCCTTTGTTGTGTTGGGTGCAATGAGGGGGTCACAAGGGGCCTTGCCTATATCAGGTGGGTGAACTTGTATATGGTGTTGCGCATGGGTTTTGTTCATGGTTCTAGGCATGATATTTTTCTACCCATGGTATCTTGTAGATCCAGTCAAGGGAACTACAATTATGTTTTAATCCAGGGTTAGTGGATTGGGATTTATGATTGCTTCGACATGTATATATATGTGTTGTAACATTGATAGGAATATAATGAAAAAATCAATATGGTAGTCCTGGTTTTTGGATCTAGGGAAAAATCTTTGTGTATTTGTTTTGTGTTTCTCGCCATTGTATATTTTATGTGTTTTAAGAATTATTTTGCAGATAATTTATGTACAGGGTTAAAACCTACAACCTAGATTTCAGGGGGGAGATGCAGCTTAGAATATCAACCCACTTAATTCAAACTCATAACTGTTAAGGGGACTGTTGCATTATGAAATGGCTAACTTACTAGGGTTGCCCGAAAATCATCTAGAAGCACACCTTCAATCACAACAACTCTTGTCTCATCAACCTCCTAATGTTGGTATTCTTGTTCCCTCACATACATCTACTCCTCTAGTCAACCCAAACAATGATGGCTGGGAACAAATCATCCCTGAACAACCTATATACTTGAGGTAAGGTTGGCTAGATTTTCCACTTCCTAGTAATCCTCCTCAGGTTCATGCATCTTTCCTACAGTTTGTTACCTCTCTCATTGTTCGCATGTCTCCTGCCGCACCTCAACTATCCACCTCTCTATCACATTACACATCCTCTACAAGGAAATCTTCTCATCAACATAAATCCATATAAAATCTTGTTTCTCAGCCATCCAAACCCTGTGTCATCCCTTTACATGTTGTTAGCGAGCATGGGCAAATGATCAAGCTTATTCTTTTGCTTCATCTCATGGGCCAACACATTCAGTTTCATCATGCAGCAAGGAGAATAATGAACACAATCAACCCCTACTCGCAAAAAAAAGAAAAGAAAAGAAAAAAGATCTAGTTCTCGTCCTATTGATGGCACATGTTACTTTCTATGGATATTACAGTTTATTGTTTTTTAGCACATCATTTTCCAGATTATCTATTAGATGCTATTTTACATTTTTTATTATATTTAAAGACTGGAGAAACTATGTATATATATATATATATATATATATATTTATTTATTTATTTATATATATATAGTGGCGGCAATTTTGGTTATATGATAATATGAGGAGAAACAAGTAGATGAGGAGGAACAAGTTCTTTTGAGCTTTTATAATGTGATGACTTTATATCATGACATGTATTTATTTTGATGGACTATAGTTATGGCATGATTATGTTTAGTAGTATCCAACATTTATCAAATAAATAAATTGATGATTCAAATTCATAAACGCAATGAGGCCTATTCAAATGGTAATGGGGTTCTACCTATTAATGTCTAATATTTAATTTAAGAAAACAATTAATCTGATTTTCTAAAATTGAAAATCGTCATCAGATTTGCTAAGATTGAAAACTGTCAGAACTACTTGAGGTCTGTTTAAAAAAAAAGGAAAGTTGTGAAGCCAAGAGAGAAAAAGTTGTAAAAAGAGGTATGCTACAACACAGTTAGTGTTTTATTTTCCCTCTAATTTTATTTTCTTAAAGGTAGAGAGTTGATTTTAATGATAATAGCAATACTAGCTCCACAGAAGAGATCAATTTTGGTGACTTCTCTTAATCATTCAAAAATTCCTAAACGTATCTCATGTGTTTTTTGATCATTTATTCGTTGTTCTAGAGGTTTTATTTCCATTCTATCAGTGATAACAATGATTGTTTTGCAGGCTCCCAACTTATCCAAAGCGCTTGAAAGATTATTATGTTACCATTTTTATTTGATTTCCTTGGGTGTTATACATGAGTAATACATTTCAATAGTGTAAGCCCGTGAACTAGTCAAAGGCCTATGCGGCCACATGTTGTTAATATTGGGCTATAATAATAATAAAATCTTTTCTTTGTTCAATGCAATCTGTATTATTTTTTTACATATCTCTCACATTATCATAAATTTGTTTATTGTGCTTATGCTATACAATATTTTTTCAGGTTTTGACTTATAATCCTGACTAGATCAACCTTTGATTTTATTTTTTTAATATTAAATCCACAATTATACGTATTCATTTTTTTTCTATTTTCTTTAGTTTACAACAAACATATAAAAATATAGAAATTTTCTTTTCATCTTATATATATCAAGCAATCTGTCTCATTTTCTTATTAGGATCGAGTGTTATTTTAGTCTATCCGACGTTACCTAAACCATGAACAAATTCTACGTGGTTATGTTCGGAATAGAAATAACCCTCATTATGTTAACTTTACCTTTTACTATTAATTTAATTTTACATAGTTTCATTGATTATAATGAGGATAATAAAATTTTCATTTTTATTAAAAATAATAATGTTACATTTTACAATTTATTATGTTATCATAAATAAATGAATCAATAATAATTATTATAAATAAATAAGTTAAAAATTAAGAAAGTTTTAGAATTTAGATGACCAGTATGACAGTGGACATTAATTTATAATAAGTATTAAAATATCTATTAAAACAATTACAAAAATAAGTTAAATTATAATTTTATTTTAAATTATTGTTATTATTAAATATTAAAAAAATCAAGATATAAGAAACATATATACCTCAAAAAAAATACGGGACAAGATTCTTTACCAAAGAGATTTAGCTCCATTTTACTATGAAGATTTTTAATATGTAAACACACTTGTTATGATATTTTTTCATTAATCAATTTAATTAAAATATAAAAAATGACATAACTACTTTGGAGATGAATCTCAATTTTGATTCGAATATTTCACTTAAAGCATTCTAAAATATTTGGTGGATATTAAATCTCTATTATCCACCTAATAATTATTGATCATTAACTTAAAATTATATTCCTAAATAAACATGCTTATCAATATAATTAACAAAAATTAATTAAATTTCATATTAAATAAAATAAAATAAAATAAAATAAATATTAATAACATATAAAAAATTATTAAAAAATAAATCAACTTAAATCTATATTCAACTTGAATTTATTGTGTATATAAAAATCAAAGTTATTAATGTATATGGTTGAATATAAAATAATAAATATAACATATTCTAAAAAATTATATATTAAGAAATTTGATTCACTTAAGATCTAGTAAGTTATAATTAGAGAAGTGCAACAACTTGATTGGGAGTCTACAAAATTTGACTTATTAGGTTCAAATTTCCTTGATTAACCATGTGGGTTGTGTGTGAAAGTGTGTATGAGTTCATTTAGATATTATATGGTTGTGCCAAGAAAAATGAACCTAGCTAATTAGTGATTCCTCTAGGTAAACATAAAAAAAGGGTTAATAAATTCAAATTGATAGTATAATTTTGATATAAGTTCAAGTTATATTATAATATCGCATCTTGTTAGTTTTTTTGGGAGATAAAGATTATAGCAATTGACTTTTATTGACTTTACAATAATTATATTTTGATTATAACTATTTAGTTATTTTCCCGTGTGAAACATCAAGAAAAAAATGTATTTTTTTTTGTGTGATATATAAAAAACTTATTTTTGTATCATTTTATTGCTAAAAAAATTGAAACCTTGTAGTAAAACTAAACCGAAAATAAAGAAAGGCATTAAAAAAAAAAACAAAATTAAAAAAAAAAAATTGCCATTGGATTGTGATACTTGTAGTCGTGTTATTTCGTAATAAGCAGCTGTTATAACCTTCAAGATATAAATATTCGTATTAATGTAAAGACGATAATGGGATGTTCGTGAAGCAGCCACTTGTGTGATCAGAAATATTGCGTTAGGTGATGGATGTGATCGTCGTATCATTTTAAAGTGGCTGTTATAGTCTTTTTGATGTATAAATATACCACTGAATGATAATAAGGTTATGATTTTTGGATTTTCATATACATAGCAATTGCTTCAAAATGGTGCATAAGTATAGTGATAGGATGGTTAAAGTGGGAAAAGTTGTAATTTAATTTATTTTGATATGATATTTTAATACTTATTATGAGAATTACTATTTAAAATATATTACAAAAATATATGCTTATAATATTTTATTAATTAAAATTCAATTTCCTCTTAAAAGAGTTCTGAATTTTCGGTATTAGGATTGTAGAAATTGAACATGTTACAAGCTTTCAATATCAGTGAATTACTATAACATATATTAGCAATTTCGATTGATGGGAAAGTTATTTCAATATAATTTGAGTTGTCAAATTTGAATCAGGGATCAAATCAAAATAGATCAAATGCATGCATCTGCGACCAGGGGCAAATAATTCAACGCAACCTTAGTGTCTTTGTATTCCCCTCCCATAGTAAGTTGTACTTAGTTTATTATTATTGGGCAAGGGCCATCTTATCAAGCTTTTTATCATTGTGGCAAGGGCCATCTTATCATGTTTTTTTATCAGCATATACGCAAGTTTTGCCTTACAGATACCAGCAGAAAACTACTAATTTCAATACAAAATTCAAAACCTTCTTTCTGAAATGTAAAAGTCAGTATTTTTGACAGCCTTGGAAAGAGGCCAAGAAAAAGATAAAAATGGATGTTGAGTTAAAAAAACACATTTCTAGACACAGTAAAAGATAAAAATTGATGTTTAGTGAAAAAACAAAGACTTGTTTATAGGATCTTATTTCCCTTAATATTGTACGTTCAGAGACACCGACAAATATAACCATCAGGTATTTTTTTACTCATTTTTTTCAACAAATCCTATAAAAATATTTTATTTTGTACTTTAAGTTACATAATTAAATAGTTCACTCGAGTCCTCCTTTGCACCGGCCAGGACAATTAACACAACCTTGCCAGAATAACCTGCTCATGTTAGAATTCGAGTGATGGCCAATTTATTTCTCGCTTACCATTGACTTGTGACTTTACAATGAAGATAACTCCATGCATCGTTATTATAACATAACTATTTTAGCGTATAACATATTTTCTCAAAACCTAGTCCAAATTTGCATAAAACCGCCTTTAAAAGAAACCTCGTATCTACGACCTTGCCTTTTTTGAATCATCCTTATCTTCCTCTTTGGAATCAACCTTATCCCTTTTAGTAATGTGCTCCTATTTCAATCACGACTCTACAACCACGATAGCATACTCTCCTTCCTCCCTAGTCTTTTGTCAAATCTAGTTTTCGATTTGACAAAACCCCATTCGCCTATTTGCATCGTGTGCTCGATTTTAGGGTTGTGGGACATTTTTTCAAAGATATTAATTGAACATTTTAATTTTGATCAAGGTATTAATGTAATTTTTGTGTAGTTAATATAAAATTATTATTTAGAAAAATATATTTTAGACTTTAAAATTTTTTAAAATTAAGTTTTTATAATTAGAAAATAAATAACTTTAATTTTTAAATAAATAAATAATTATAAATAATAAATAATTAACTATAACTTTTTAATAAATAATAACTTAAATAACATCAACTTGTTTAATTTTATTAGTTATTCCAAATAATAATTGAAAATGTTTTCATAATGCAATAATGATATTCTAAGTGTTTTTGTGGTACAATGATCATATGCATAGGAAGAAAAGAAAAACAAAAAAATTGCAATAAAGTTATGTATTAAGAAAATGCATATTGTTTTTCACCCACTACACAAGCTCTGTTTTGGTTTACAAATATCACCAAAAAACCATTAAATTTAAGGCAAAATCCAAAACATTTTTTCTGAAATTTAAAAGATAGTATCTTTTACAACGTCAGAAAGAGACAAAATAAAAGATAAAAACAGCTGGGCAAAAAGAATACATTTCATAAAAGCCAATGTTTAGTGAAAAAACACATTTTGAGGCATTTTCCCTCTGTACCTCTGATACTTTTCTAAAGCCTTTTTCCCTTTTGGTTGGTCTAATGATTCCTATATCTATTGTTAATTCCATTTTATATAGTAAATTTATATTTTGGTAGTTGCATACGGATTCATCATGTAACCAATTGTGTAACTAAATAGCTGGGCAAAAAGAATACATTTCATAAAAGCCAATGTTTAGTGAAAAAACACATTTTAAGGCATTTTCCCTCTGTACCTCTGATACTTTTCTAAAGCTTTTTTCCCCTTTGGTTGGTCTAATGATTCCTATATCTATTGTTAATTCCATTTTATATAGTAAATTTATATTTTGGTAGTTGCATACGGATTCATCATGTAACCAATTGTGTAACCAATTGTAGGTGCTGGTCGAGGAAACTCTAAAAGTGATAAGGCATATCTCTACAAAAAAAATACCAAAAGACTAGTAGCCACTCTTAGGAAATCAAAATAGATTTTCTTCTTTGTTCACTCTCCTTTTTAAACTCAAAGTTGTATTTCAAAGTGATTTATTAGCTTGGAGGCCCATGTATTCATGAAAATATGGTAATTTCAGAAAAAGCAGTGAACATGTTCATATAGTTGACAAAACACCTATGTTCAGATTTTCAAATGGGTTGTATGGGTATTTCAAACTATGGATTGTCCTATGTGTTTGATCTGGAGTTCCAAAAAGGCTATAAGCAAGAAGAATAAGCATACAATGTATTGTACTTTTTTATTGAAAAGAAACAGTGTCTAACATGAAATCGATCGAGTATCCAATATTTTAGGGGCATAATAAACAATGGAAGTTGAAACTTCTATGTTTGAACTTGGGAGATTTGAACAAATATAACTCAGAAATCTTGAGGCATTATCTTTACAGTGATCCGGGAAGTACAAATGCCTTTACCTTTTTTTTGCGCTATTGTGCCCTATGATAGGATCGGCTGTAAACTCTTGTTACGACATACTCTAACTAGTGCAAGGAATCAATCATGTATTTAAATAGTGGTTTGGGATATGGAGGAAATGGGAAGAGAATTGGAGGGTGTTTCTCAGAATTACATAGAGGTGCAACTGTATGGTGCTCCAAGATCACATTGGCACATGGCTTCTATAGGTAAGAAACATAACAAGTAGGTATTGCTCTAAACCTTCTCAGCACACATCTATACCTTGGAAACATGACAAAGTACAACATGGTTAACATTATTGTCATTTGAAGGTGGCATAAATGATGTTGGCAAGCTCCTCATGGTTCAGACTATTGCTGACCCTTCAAAGGTGTTTGGCTCTATCAATTCTAGGCATGCAGGGTCTTCTAACTTGCAACAACTCTATAGCATAGAATTTTCTTTATCTAGAATGGGTGGTCACCTATGTCCCTGTAGATGTAACCCGTGTGAAATTTCCATTTTTCGTAAGGTAATGAGGAGGGTAGCACGACAGTCCAATGGTCTCCAAATAAAGTTGTTCACATCTCAACGATAGGGTGTCCTCTCAATCATAATCTTAGGTGGTCAAAAATGCAGAATTGGGGCTTCAACATAGTATGCCTTCAAAGAAGGTCAAATTCTTTCCAAGGCCAATATGGCTTGGTCTAGAAAGGATACAAATTATACGATAATACCCTCTTAGGAGAAAATCCAATTACACCAAAATCCAAAATATTTGAATATTTTGTGCGAATAATACCATTCGAAGAAGGAGAGTATAAAATTCGAATATGTAATTTCATCCTATTCTGTTCTTGGTATTTACGAGCTAAACTATAAAGAATCTAGATAGAGCAACACTATATTCAAATAAAATGAAGGAAAAAATAATAATTTACACAGAGTTGGAAGGAACAACTACATTGATAATTTGTACTTGAGATTTTTGTTCACAAGAAAGGACGATGAAGTTAAAGCTAACTAGATGGGCTGAAGCAAATCGGCTCAACTCTTATCTGCGCCTTAGTTGCATTTTCACAGAGGTGAATGATGAATCTGCTCTCGTATATAGATTAAATGCATGAACAACCTTCTCTTATCTTTTCCTTGGCCACATTTTCTTAATAGTTTACGAGCAATCAGAAAAAAGACAACTATTCACATGCACAAATATGCTTTGCATGCACAACTGGAAAAGCTGACTGCCATTTTTGGAATAGGAGTTAACAAAAGTGAAAGAAAATATTAGATAAAGAGTGGTACATGTCAAATTCACATTGGAGGGAGGAGGATGAAAATCAGAGTCTCTAGTTGGTTGGATCTATCGAGGCCGAGCCTATAGAGGAACGCCTATCGGTGTAAACATGGGTGACTCGAATATTTTTATAAGAATGGATTATAGAAAGGAAGAATTATATTGACAATGCAATGCTCATTGGACAAAATTTCATTGAAAAAATATCATTTTGATTTGAGCGTGCGCATTAAAAATAAATAAAAAATTGATTTAAGAGTGGATTGTATAGAAAAATTATAGTCGGAAATAATGTTTCTTTGGCTTTCATGTTGAGTTTATAATTGGTTTGAAATTTTATTGAGAGAATTTCTCAACCTCCTTATCCATGTTTGGAATCACTTGGTTCTCAATCAAACTATATATGTGTATCAGCACTGGAAGAAGGTTTAGGTCAGTTGCAAATTTTTAGGGATTACAAACCAGTCGATTATTGGATGGATGGATCTCATCAAGCCTCAAACCCAAAATTGCAAGATGTTTCTAACATATGCTAGATCTAAACACTACTTTTCACTCGTTTCTATGTTACCATGTGCATAGGGAACACAATCAAGCATGTAGTTAGCCTCACAAACCTTTGCAGATTAATAGGTGGATCGAATGGCTTGAGGAAAGTTCTCCTCCCTAAGAGAGATTTACTATTAACTTTACTCTTTAAGAGCTTGGCATAATGCATTTATCATTAGAAATCAAGATGTTTTGAATGGATGTGTGATTTTAGAACCCTGATCTTTGCATAGTAAAGTAGAAGTTGCAGATCATATAACGTTATTGCACTCTTTAAAACATAGATGATGTTGGACAAACTATCATAGCTTCTTAGCAGAAACGCACCTAGTTAATATTGGACAAGTTATACTAGCTCCATAATAGTAATGCCCCCACTCATGCTTGACATTTTAGGAGGTATCTTATTAATTCAAGGAATGGGAAATGATATGATATTTATAGTGGGAAAATAAATAATGGTAAGAAAATAACTATGAATGCAAAATAAATACATGGAATGTACCTATTGGATTAACCTGGCTGTCATAACCTTCACATTTGAGCATTTCCTCAAATGCAAGACCTGCATCTCTAGGCACAACATACGAAATTTTCAAAGAACCCATGATCAGATCATCCAAACTATGCAGATCATGGTCCTCCACATTCCAAGAAAACCAACCAAACAACATGGAAATGTAAACCATTAGTGAAGTAACTCTGGCCACTTCGTCGGGCATATAATGAATCAATGACCCTCTAATCGTGAGGCAATCCACGTAATCCAAGCAGTGTTTAAGAGGTCCAAACATGAATTCTGAAATCCCTCTTTTTTCCTATGTTTCCTTTGATACTGTACTTTTCTCTCCTACGGCGCAAATGATTGTGGTAAAAATTTATCATTGGGTTCCCTAAGGGAAGTTCTAGGGATATCGTTGGCATACTCTACATGGAGTTGAACAAATCAACCAAGTCTTGGACAGCTTAGAACTTGATAAAAAGTATGCCCAATTTCGACACCCAAATGTCAAAATCCAGTTATCGTGAAAATTTAGTTATCGTTCTGTGTTCTAGCATGTCTCTCGAGTTTTAGTTGAAAAAAAACAATGTTGTCTGCCAATTTTTTCTAATTATGTGTTCCAGTTTGTCCACCAGGTTTTAGTAAAAAAAAAAAATCAATGTTGTCTCACAAGTTTATCTAATTCTACATTCCAGTTTGTCCACCAAGTTTTAGTAAAAACAAATTCAATGTTGGCTGCCAAGTTTTTCTATTTTTTTTTCAAGTTTTCCCGCCCATATAGATTTTTTAATTGATTGTTAGTTGTTTACATATTACTTTTTATTTTTATTCGGTGAAGTGGACAATTAATTTTTATTTTTAGTGGCATAGCATAAAATTATTAAGGCATAATATACACATAGAGATAAGAATGGGGTGAACAAAATGGGAAAAAGTGGATTTAAACACACATTAAAATTCTAATTAGAACATAGATATGGATATATAATGAATGAGTTTAAAGTAATGGAATTCTAATTGTGTATATGAAACTAGGAGAGTTCACTGTAAAGGTGTTAGGTGTTAACATAATACTCATAAATTTAAATGAAAAATATGATTAGCATTCTAATTACATTATGAAAAAATATGTCAAGATGAAGATGAATTAATGTTAAATTGTATTTATGCCAGTGGGAAAAAAATATTGTGTTCAAATGAGGTACATTACACAATACTTCACACTCCACGCATTATTCATAATGTATTTGACCAAGTTGTAAGTCCACTCTCATTTTGAATAATTTGTCACCCTTTGAATTTAATTTCCAGTGAATGTGATAAAGGATATAGCCCTGAAGATTCTAATAGGTTCCATAGCTTTCATCATCCACTAATCCAATAAATAAGAGTTTAAAGAAGTATACCATTTCAGCCAATCTATAACAACATTTAAAGCCCCCATCACTTGTGATTTTAGATTGTTGAACTGACAATTAAAATGAATAACATAAACAACCGATTTGTATTATTGTAGTACTTGTTGTGTAGTCTTGACTAAATTAGTCATTCACGTTGGTCATTTTTAGTTGTATTACTTATTAGTTAGTAATATATTTTAATATGAGACTAAATCAGTGATTTATGTTAGTCATTTTTTGTTGAGTCACTTAAAATTGCTCATTTTTTGTAGTATTTCACTTGGAATAGTTGTGGTGACTAACTATTTTAGTCACTTAGTCACTAATTTCTCATTTTACTAGTGATAGTATAAATATCAAATAATCTATTGCATCTACTTCCGTTTTAGTTAAACCTGATTTCACTAAAGAATTCATCATTTACACTAATGCCACTGAAAAATCCATCTCCAGAATAATCATGCAAAAAAATGATCTAGGCAAAGAGCATCATATTGCTTTTATGAGTCAAGGTTTGTCTAATGAAGAATTCAAGTATTTTCTAATTGAGAAACATGCATTTTAACTAGTAAAAGAAATTGAAAAATTTAGAAATTATATTCTTGGCAAACATATGTAGGTTAAGGTCACTTTCCTTGTTGCTAAATTTTTATTGTCGCAAACTCTACTTTTAAGAAATCTTTTCCACTGACAGGACAAGATTCAAGAACATGATTTGACCATTACAACCTCTAAGACTATAAACCGATGTGACTTGGTATTACATCTAGCACAATAACTTAAGCCAAGTCATTCAACTGACAATAATGAGTCACCCTCTACCTTATTCTTAGTCAATGAGAAATCAATCAACGTAGCAGACCATCCTTGGTATAGTGAACTCATCTTTTATCTACGAAACAAAAATGCCTAGAAAAACTAGACAAATTTCAATGTACGCATATACAATTGGACTCTTCCAAGAATTTTATTATAAGCACGATGTTTTATCATAAATATTATGATGGCTTATTATTTAGATGCATAGATGATAAGATTGCTGATAGTTTGGTATCAATTTCTCATGGTCCATCCAAGGCTACTACTCATAAAAGTCTGAGATCTAGTTTTTATTAGCCGATAATTTTTACTGATTGCTATAATAATGTGTAAAGCTACAAATATTGCCAAGAAGTAGTAGGAAGAGAAATATTTCTTGCTTTGACTCTCCATCTTGTAATTCCAGAGTTCCCATTCACCGAATAGGGATTGGACTTCACTGGGCTTATAAATGACCCCTCCTCTATAGTTCACATTTTTATCTTAACTACTACTGATTATTTTACCAAATGGTTAGAAGATATCCCTCTAAAAAACGAAGGTCATGAACAATTGATTGAATTCATAAAGGATAACATTTTGTTATGCTTTGGATTACCTCTAAAATTAATGTCTGATAACAGGTGTTCTTTCATTTTTTTCATTTCACTTGATTTTGTGATTAATATCATGTTAAGCATTCGAAATCATCTATGTATTATCCTCAAGATAACAGTTTGGTTGAGTCTATTAACAAGAATATTATCATGGTTATGAAAAAAATAATCAATGGCAAACCACATATCTAGCATACCATGTTGAACTTTGCATTGTGGGAAGACTACACCATTATTAATTCCAGCATAGATACCTCCCCTTTTCAACTTGTTTATGGAAAAGAGGAAATTATGCTTGCTGAATTAGAACTCCTATATCTTTGCCTAATTGTGCATGCCCAAGATTTGACTCCAAATAATATCCCTTAAAGTCCTAGATTTTTTGGCCTTACATGAGTAGTGAATTCATTCCCTAGAAAATTTTTGTAGAAGAATTAAAACTATTAAAAAGTATGTTGACAAAAAAATCTAAGAATGTTAATTTCACTATTGATCAAAAGGTCCTTCTATGGGACACGACTCATACTGATAAGGGAAAACAACAATTTCAAATATTATGTATTGGTTGGACCTAATCCTTATCACCTCAAAGACCTTAATGAGTCAATGACCACCTCCTCCCTTACACCACTAATAGCTCACACCTAAAGTCATTCATGGAGAGGAAATCAAAATAAATAATCATATTCAATGATCACCCATTACATTGTTTCTTTTTATTGTCTTCTTCAATTTTTATCATGTTTCACTTTCATTTTCTCAGCTTTCTAAACTTAAGTTTTCCATTTTG
>Ga0068628_1000033_pt1 | contig 24592 bp, 18 predicted proteins | sample InSIn2gowninarea_FD_77431 | JGI IMG/M metagenome (GOLD analysis project Ga0068628, IMG submission 77431) | Clean room microbial communities from NASA Spacecraft Assembly Facility at Jet Propulsion Laboratory, Pasadena, California, USA -... ... | reverse complement strand
TTTTACCTTAGGTAATATTATTACAACCTGTGAAGGTATTGAATGAGACCAACCACATAATTATAGATGAAGATAGGAATAAAAAATATGACTCCAAATGCATCTTTTCTACTAGGGTGCACTTCTTCAAGCTTAGAAAAAGAATATAAATCTCCAAATGATGTACCCTATTGCATGCTAGGAATAGGGAGAGAATGTAGTGTAAATCCTTCATCAATGTGCCCTTCATGCAAGTGGCCAAAAGCATAATGTATTCCCTTCGAGTGGAAAAAAGGTGATAATTTGTCAAAATTAGCCTTTAAAGGAGAGGGTACACAACTGGTAATTGCCACACATATGTGACTCCCCTGTAGCTAAGTGGTGCATCCTAGTAGAAAAGATGCATTTGGAGTCATATTTTTTATTCCTATCTTCATCTATAATTATGTGGTTGGTCTCATTCAATACCTTCACAGGTTGTAATAATATTACCTAAGGTAAAATGTCTCTTAATAAACTCTATTTTCTTAGGGAAAATCATTAAGGCTTCCACATTCTTGATTTTAAGACACATTAAAAAGTTGGATAGACCAACAATTTCTCACTATGTTTATCTTGTTGTCTATCTTGAAACTATGGTTTATCTTTTTGTTGAAGTGAGACAATTTGTATGTGTCTCAAAAAATTGATTTGTCTACAATATACTCAAAATTATTCCACATTTCCTTCAATGGATGTGTGAATATTCAACGAGAAAATTTTCCTCCAATTACCATTATGGCATAATCATATAGGAACAAAAAATAATATGATGTAAATGCGTAGAAAATCCCAAATCTTCCTCTCAAATAAGTGACACAATTTTGTGGATACAAGGTAGATGAGATTAACAAGCATCTAGTCTTGTCAACTCCATTCTTTCTTGAAAATAATTTGATGACCTAGAAGTAAAAAAAAAAAAAATTGATGTTAGTTGGTCCCCAACAACTTGGACTAGAGTTGTAACATCTAGAGATGAGTCATAGACACATCTAAAAAATTCAAGCATATCTCAAGATAGTGTAAGCCTAGACATATCTTTGTTGTTATAGACAATGCTCATTTATATCATCTAGGAATTTTGAAGTGGATTAATGAACAATGTGTAACATAGATGGATTTGATGCTTCACTTGTTTTAGTCATTTTTCTCTATTAATAATTTTTTCATAAGGGGAATTTTCATCTCCCTGCTCAACACTCCTTTTCATAAACACAAGTGTTTTTGTGGATAATATAGTTTACTATTTTGAGAGAGGATTTTTCTAACTAGTGGTCCAAGAGTCTTTCCACATTTCATTTATTTATCCCTCTTTCTCTTGCCATCTTACAAATATTGCAGAACCATAGGAGGTTGATTTTGGTGAACTTGAGAAGTTAGTATCAGGACTTGTAAGCTTGTGAATTGTTCTTTTAGAGTTGTTTATCCAATTTTTTCTCTTTTAGTTACTCTTCTATGTCAAATGCTTAATCGATTAGATAAATGTCTTTCTTATTAATGTTTCTTTGTGGAAATATTATTAATCAATAGGTTTGGGATAAGCTAATCTAGTTTTCATGTTTTCTTCTCCTCTTTCTCCATTCACCCAATTTAATAAGGCACCAACAATTGTTTTTGCTTAAAACCATAAAAAAAATTATCTCTAATTTTTAACTTGCGCTAGCCCAAAGTGATAGAAAGCTAGCTGAGATTAAAGTTGGCTTGTTTATTGCTGCTATGCCCATTATATCCTTGTTGTTTCTATTGTAGAATATTGATGACCTATTATACACTATTTTTCATAAGGATAACACGTGATTTTTCATCTTTCGACCAGGTAGCATAATGATTCTAGCTTTCCAACGGTTGGGAATATGAAAAACTCTATTGGTAAAGGAAACTTTTGTGCACAAGTTTTGAGGTATCATGCCAAAGTAAATGTTATACTCGGATGAATATTGTAACCTATAAATCCACATGAAAATCATCACCTATCGTATCTATGGCATGAAATAAAGTTACATGAGGGAAAATTTAAATACATATATGCTTGATATATAAATTTTAATGAGTGCATGAATGAAGAAATAAACAATATGAAGGATAGTTTTAGAAGTTAAAAAAAAATGTTTCAAAATGGTTTTCCTCAAGTTCATTCCTATCATGTTGACACAGACTGGAAAATTGAGGATGCAAAGGATAAAACCAATAAACTATTGGAGGAATATGAGTTAGGGAAAAATATCGAATAAGCATGCCAATGTATATGGAACATTAATATGCTATTTTTCCACCACAAGGTTGTAAAAAAATATTTGGTTATCGCAGCGGAGAAAACAAATGATAGATTTTTGAATTTATTGCAATAATTTTCAATCGAAGGTTTTATTATAATAAATCAGATGATGAAAGGTTTCACAAAGGTAGCTTGATTACCTGGCCTTGGGTATTCCCAAAGCTAGAGAAAGGTTTGTAAGTTATGTTGAACATGCAAAAGTGAATGGTTGGATTGTGTCATCTTTCACCTATGACACAAAATATGATCCCACAAAGTCAAATGGGGACATTTCTTCATGAGCTTAGAGAGATTTCTATGCCTCTCTCCATATGGCTAGCATAACTTGTTTTAGTAAATGGCCAAGTATGGCTATAGGATTCATATTTGAGGGGATTTTTGGAAGGTTCAGTGAATGGTTTTTGCAGTTATCCACACTCCTCTACCTCCACACTTTCTGGAAGGGTTTAATTTTTATTTTAAGGCACCAGTAGAAGAATCCAAAGCAACAATAAAGAAGGAGAGAGAAGAAAATAAAGTAGAGTATGGCACAAAATTGTTGGCAGCAGCAAAGTTTGACACATAAGTATCAGAAATGATATATATTTGGTGTTTCCTCCAACATATTTTAATGTAAATGATGTATGGAAGCAAAACATGAATTGAGGAAGCTCAACATGCCTTTGTTGTATGTCTAACAGGGGTATGTGGGACAAATACCACAACCATTGAGGAACCTAACTTTGGATGATATGTGACATATATATGTCTAGAACATTAGATTATAGTGTATGGGGCTGACTCAAGTTACATATTTAAGTTAACTTCAAATACATATAAGAAATAGGGTTGAACCCTGTCTGAACTAAATTTGGTTCATTTGATTTATGTTTACATTGAAGAAAAAGGGTTATCCTATAAATAAGGTAGTTTTTCATTCCATATGAAGAAGTGATGTATTATTCTTACTATTATAATATTGCAGTCCAATTGAAGGCCATGTTCATAGATAACCAATAGGCCACCCTTGAACTATTTCAGTTTCCAGCCATTGGAAGGCTAGGTTCATAGAGAGGGATTTTCCACACCATAGGCTTGGAAGGAAGCAGGGTTTGAAAGCATAGTAAAGGTAAATGTAACCAGCCCTCCCCTCTAGCAACTAGTTTGAAATGTATTTAAATGCCTTTCTTAATTGTGATTCACAAAAGCACCAGATGTGGAAGTAGGAATTATGCCTCTAGATTTACTTTGATTGGGAGATTGATCTAAACATGAGGATGAACATGCTCTCGACTGAGTGTGTGGAGGGAAAGAGTTATAGTAAATGTCCATTTGGGAATTTCATGGGTGGATTGGGCCTTTTTAGGCTCGTTACATAATAGCCTCTAATGTATAATGCTTGGGAATAAGGTTCTTATAGACCAAAATTATAACAAGTTGTGACCTTAAAGGTTGTGGTGTGTGTAGAAATAACTCCTATAAAGCCTTCCATACATTTTGTAAATCAAGATGCATTATATCTAATCAGCTCTACGAAAGGAATAATTAAGCAAGTTATGAATGAAACAAATTTTTGGGGAAATAATGTTTCTATGTCTAATTAACAAGGGAAACTTACAACATCATACCTCAAGTTGATGTAAACCTCCCAACTCCTTTCTCCTATCCCTCCTTGGACTAAAACTAACCATTTAATCACCAAAGGATCAATACTTATTGAAAAAGAATAACCACATCATATGGATCTCCCCTTTTCTACCATGGAAGGCCCTTTTAAATAAGTGGATGGGATATATGAGGGAATTAATATTGACACTTAGGACTCAAATGAATGCAAGATCTAATGTGCACAAATCGACTCATCAACCTCACTAACATGATCTACTCAAAACACAGTCCATTTGGAAGATGTCTCTAGAAGCTACAGAACTATCACCCCTCTGAATGGTGTAGGAAGGGACACTATCCCCCCTCCTATAATGTTGCATAGAGAAATTGCAACAAAGTATCCCTCCATTTATAGGTTTAGGAGGGTGGGCTCTAAGAGTGCATGTATCCAAGGAAGGGTTCCAATTCTATTTCAACCAAACTTTAAACAACTTCTCCCCTATATTTGTCCCCATAAACCTTCCAACCAATGCTACTTTGTCATATATACCAATTCATTCATACATATATTGTCACCCAATACCAACTTAATTAGTTATTTTTTGAGTTTAATTACACACTTCTTTCATATTTTCTTTTAAATCTCATCCTTTTCACCTAGTTCCATGAACCCAATCCCACCACCATAGGTTCCAACTAAGGTCAAAACCCTTTGAGTTAGACTACAAGGGATTTGGAAGGGTGCTAATATCCACTCCAACACCTCCACCTTGAATTTCACCAACCCTAGAAAATTGAACACCCAAACAGCTAGACACCAACACTATAGGAAAACATGCTAAGGCCTATACAAGATGAAAAATAACATTACTAAAAAAGTTATGCTTATCCCCTCTAACCCCTATAACCACACAGTAAAAACTAGGGTTTGAATGCACCTTACTACTAATAGGATTACATCCTTGGAAATACATACCATCATGTAGTAGACTCTACAAAAAACCTTTACAAGTTTAGAGAAGAAGAATGATATCCATCTGCCTAACTCATGGTACTAGGAGCAATGACTCTACCAATCACATTTAGGTGTAACTTAATGACCCCTGCCATCCCACCTTACTTACCTTTTCTTCCACCATTGAAATAATTCCTCCTTAAATCACTAACATGGATGATATCTCTAGTACCATGTCTTTTCTGTGAGAAGAGTGTGCCACTGAAATATTTCCCATTTGTGCCTTTGAAACATTAGGATAAGTGGTCGAAGAATATATCTTAGGGAACAAAACAAGATATTATCTAAGGACTAAATAATACTCCCATCATGCACAATTGGAGAGACCCATATCTCTTATCCCTCGAGTGGATCTAGCATATACTTTACCAGATCAAAGTCTATGTAGGGTTTTCAAATACTTTTATATGCCTGAATTGGAATTTCAGTTGATTTTTTGCAATAAACAAGAAATCAATGGAGGTGTACTTCCCTTGCTAGTTCATTATTATCCTCAATGTCTCAAATAAATGTAAGGCAATTACAACCAAATGGGATGCATCATTACTAACTGAGATGTAGGTGTCCGTAACACCTTGAGCTTTGCTTACAAATGAGAAGAAATATTAATACTGGATTGCAACCCTGAGATTTAATTACACAACCTATATGAAATATGAACTAGATTTCCTTACAACCTGCAACATTATTGGTTGACACACCACCTGCTATTCTTACTGTGATGGGTTTTCCCAGAATATGGGTTTCCAATTTTTTATGAAATTGGAGTGACCTCTTACTATATTTCATTTTAGGTATAAGATGATAAAACGACACAATTAAACTATCTATTAAAAAAAATTAAAAAAGAAGAATTTCAAGAAATGAATGTTCATTCATATATATATATATATATATGCTATATTTATCTATTTTGTAAATGTAAATATGAATATTTAACCCTAGATTTAAACGAACTCACACTTTTAACATGAAGCAAGGAAGTTTTAAAATTAAAATTTATGGCCAAATAAATATAAATGTTAGTATTTGATTTGACTATCCATGTAGGTTATTGTTGCAAACAATAAATTCAATATTAAAACAATTAATTTCCTATGGATAACTCTATGATTAAATTAATATGTTAATTTTGAACACAATTTACAATAACCATGGATGGGATTTTTTTTCAATCATATATATATATATATGTTGATGGTTATGGATCTGTTATGTCCTTAAAAGTATTATTTTTAATAGACTTCAAGAAGGTGGCAACACAAACAACTCTCTTTCTTGTCTCTCCTTCGAAAGGGAGTATAAAACTATTATATATTGTAAATTTTAAACTCTATATTGTATAAAATTTCTATAAATTTCTCATTATAGATGGATTCATGGACCCCTTTAAGGGGGTCATTGAATCCATCTACCTAAATTTTAACATTTTATATGGATATAGAGACCCTCTTAAAGGGGTCTCTAAATTTTAACACTGAAGATGGACTCAGAGACCTCTTTGTCTCTAAATTTTAACACTGTAGATGGATTCAAAGATCCCTCTAATAGGGTATTTGAATCCATCTATAGAGGGGTCTTTTGTTGAAATTGTAGCAAGAAAAGGCTTCATTTGACTAGTGCCTTAGTAAAATGGAGAAAATTGGATTTTCAAATAGGATGACTTGGATTGTAGTTAGCTAGACTAAAATGGCCTTATCTACTAGTTAAGTCAACAAATTTGAGTTTATAGGATTGGAGTAGAGTTGTGCATGTACTCATTGCTAAAATTTAATAATCTAGTTTAGTTATTTTTATTAGAACTCAATTAATTGAGATGTAGCCATTAGTTGAGTCAGTTGAAGGTTAGGTGAGTAGTGATGACTATTGTTAACTCACTGATCTCTCAATTAACTAGTCAATCGACTAAAAATAGACCCATTCATGCATGGAATTTGAATTTCCTAGTTGAGTGGATGGAAAAGGCACATTTATATTCATAATTATATATTGTTGAATGTACAGTGCTTTTTCACTGAACAGGTTATCAACTCCCCTTGGATTTGCGCAAGGGAATAGGGAATTTACCTATATTATAGTAGCTTAATTCCTCCCAGATTGCACAAGGAATTAGGAGGTTAGATGAGGCTTAAAATTGGTAAGTGTTGGCCAGATCAGCTCAGGAAGTAAGAGAATTATTTTATAATGTAGGGTGTGCTTCATAGTTGAAGCAAGACATTGTAATTATTTCTCTTTCTCATCTAAATTAATGCAAAGTAGCAAAAGGGTTTTCCAATTTGGGTTCCTATGCAAAATCATTGTGTTCCTTGTGTTTTGATGGTTTCATTTTATTGCACGTGTTGTATCATGTGTTTTCCTTTTCTCAAAATAGTAGAAGAAATTTATGTCTCTCAATTTCAGTTTGATTTCATTAGCAGTGGAAAATTTCTCGCAATTTCTACATGGTATTAGAGCTAAAAAAGACTACATAAAAATCTTTTTCTAAATATTTTCGGATAAAAAAATTTGATGTGAAGAGTTTTTGGTGCAGATCTTCTTTAGTGTAGGGAAAATGTCTTTCAAAAGATTGAGGTTGGAGTAGACATTGGAGGGCACCTTAAATGTTTTGTTCTTGGAAAGATAGGATGGATGTTGTCTTGACTAACAATGGAGTATGGGAATATACTCAAACTGATAATCCAAAACCAATAACATTAGATGCACGAGCACTTGCTCAGTGGAAGAAAGCCACAACAAGAGACAAAAGGATTATTTTAGAGGGTGTCAAAAATCATGTGGTTTCAAACTTGTATGGAAAAGAGACTCCTTTGCAATGTGGAGAAATCTCATAGATCTATTCTAGAGTAGTAGTGGTGCTAAGAAATTGGGATTGAGAGATAAAATCTAGAGCATTAAAATGGAGAAAAATGAAACCATTCCACAATACCTCTCTAGATTCACTCAGGTTTGAGATGAACTTGGAGGAGTAGGAGAAAATGTTACATCATCTGAACTTATGAGCTTAGCACTCCATGGCCTTCTGAAATGCTTACAAAACTATTAGGATTCAGTTAATGGAGGAGAAAAGCTACCAGATTGGGAGAAAATTCGCTATGATTTGGTGCAAGAGGATTTCAAAAGAAACACTAGAGATGGTGTCACATCCATTGCGTATGGAAGAAGACTATGCTATAGTTGGAAAAGGAAAGAATGGTAAATGAATGAAGGCCCAAGGAGAGGTAGAATCCAGCCAAAATAATGGCAACAAGAAGGACCTCGGTATAAAAAAAGTTTCCACTACCATGAATACAAATGTTATGCAACCAAGTTCTCAAACAATAAATCCAACAAGCAGCATGCAAAAGAAGTAGAAGGAGATGCTCTAGAATCTCTATTCGAGTTATATTTCACCCTCCTGGATTGCATGGAAAACACAATAAGAGGGAGCGAGTGGTACCTAGATTCTGGTGTCTCATATCATATGACATGAAATAGGGAATTCTTCAATAGCCTAGAGGAGACTAATCTCAAATTACACATAGAATTTAGACATCATGGGATATATAATACCGAAGGAATTGATATTGTCACCTTTAGGAGGGAGTTGACTCCCATATTCACTTGAAAAATGTAATATATGTGCCTAGGCTGAAGAAAAAATTGATTTTTGTAGCTGTATTGGAGGAAAAAGGTTATGATGTTGCATTCAATAAGGGATATTTTTTCTGAAGCATGTAGATCAGAGGCAAGTGAAACATATTAGAGTTAGAGTTAAAAATATCTACAAGCTAGAGGTGGATTTTTCCATGCATTCAGCCATACCTCCAAGAATGTGGTGGGACGTTGTAGAGCCTTAGTCTCAGAGTTGCAAAGGTTTGGGCATGGTCCATAGGATAGGATTAGAAGTTGTAGTACACTCTTCTTATGGATTATTACCCAGGGGTCCACAATATTCAGTAGCAGAAGGATCAATGTCAATTGATGCAGTCAAATCTTGAGCAACAATTTCAAGCTAATAGTAGTTAGAGATTCAAGTATTAGAGATTCAAGAGATAGTTGCAGCTCAAAGAGACAATTCGTTCAATATTTTGGATGCTTCTCAATTGAAGTTTTTGCAGTAGAAACAACAATAGTGAGAGGGAGTTACATTATAGTACATTCCATTGGGGCATGATTGGGTTTGTGAATAATTGCTTTCTTGCTAAGAGCGAGTGTTGAAATTGTAGCAAGAAAATGATTCATTTGACTAGTGCCTTAGTGAAATGGAGAAAATTCGATTTTCCACATTAGCAGGATGACTTGGATTGCAGTTAGCTAGAGGTACATGGCCTTGTATATTAGTTAAGTTAGCAAATTCATGTTTATAGGCTTGGAGTAGAGTTCTGCATGTAGTGATTGCTAAAACTTCGCTATCTAGTTCAATTATTTTCAACATAACTCAATTAATTGAGCTCTAGTCATTAGTTGAGTTAGTTGAAGGTCAGTTAGGTAGTTATGACTATTGTTAACTCATAAATCTCTCAATTAACTAGTTAATTAACTAAAAATTAATCCAGTCATGCATGGAATCTAAATTTCCTAGTTGAGTGGACAGAAAAGGTACACTTGTATTTATAATTGTATAATGTTGAGTGTATAGTGCTTTTACACTAAGAAGGTGATAAATTCTCCTTGGATTTGTGCAAGGAAATAGGGAATTTCCCTATTTTGTAGGAGCTTAATTCCTCCAAGATTGCACAAAGAATTAGGAGCTTGGTTGAGGCTTGAATTGGCTAAGTGTTGTTCAGAGTAGGCCAGAAACAAGGAGAATAGTTTTATAGTGCAAGGTGTGCTTCATACTTGAAGCAAGACATTATAATTGTTTCTATTTCTCATTTGAATTAATGCAAAGCAACGAATGGGTTTTTTCTACTTGGGTTCCCCCGTAAAATCATTGTATTCCTTGTGTTTTGATGGTTGCATGTTATTGCATGCGTTTCTGTCATGTGTTTTCCTTTCGACAAAATAGTACAATAAATTTTTGTCTCTTGATTTTTTTTCTCATTAGTAGTAGAAAAATTATTGCAATTTATACATGGTATCAGAGCTATAGAAGACTATATATAAACCTTGTTCTAGATCTTCTCTTAGAAAAATTTCTATTTGCAGAGTTTTTGGTGCAGATCTTCTTTAGTGCAAGAAAAATGCCTTTCAATGGATTGAGGTTGGAGTATGCATTGGAGGGCACCTCATATTTTTTGTTCTTGGAAATACAGGATGGAAGTTGTCTTGGATGACAATGAAGTATGGGAATATACTCTCACTGATATTCCAAAACCAACAACATCAGATGCATAAGAACTTGTTTAGTGGAAGAAAAACACAAAAAGAGCTAGGAGGATTATTTTGGAGGGTGTCATATATCATGTAGTTTCAAAATTGTATGCAAAGGAGACTTGTTTTGTAATGTGGAAAATTCTCATAGATCTATTCTAGAGAAAAAATGATGCCATGAAATTGGAATTGAGAGATAAACTCTGAAGCATTCGAATACATAAAATTGAAACCATTCCACAATACATCTCTATATTCATTCAAGTTTGATATGAAAGTGGAGGAGTAGGAGAAAATGTGCCATAAATTGAACTTGTGAGCTTAGAACTCATTGGCCTTCTAAAATCCTGGCACAACTATCAAGATTCAGTTAATGGAAGAGACAAGCTACCATATTAGGAGAGACTTTGGTATGATTTGGTGTAGGAGGATATCAAAAGAAACACTAGAGATGGTGTCACATATATTGTAGATGAGGAAGAATATTGTTCTCTAGTTGTAAAAGGAAAGAAGGCCAAAGGTATGAAGGCCTAAGATGAGGTAGAATCTAGCTAGAACAATGGCAAGAAGAATGAACTCATTAAAATAAAATGTTTCGATTGTGATGAATACAAAAATTATGCAACCAAATTCTGACACAAGAAATCCAACAAGGATCATGCAATAAGAGTAGGAGGTCATGCTCTGACATCTCAATTTGAGTTATATTTCACCCTTTTGGATTACATGAAAAGCACAGTAAGAGAGAGTGAGTGGTACCTAGATTTTGGTGCCTCATATCATATGATAGGAAACAAGGAATTCTTCAGTATCCTAGAGGATAAGGATCACAAATTGCACATAGAATTTGGAGATGATGGGAGGTATAGTACCAAAGGAATTGGTATTGTCACCTTTAAGTGGGATTCAGGCTCCCATCTTCACTTGAAAAATGTAATGTATGTTCCTGGGTTGATGAAAAATTTGGTTTCTGTAGCTGTATTAGAGGAAAAATGTTATGATGTTGTGTTTAGTAAGGGAAATTTTTTTCTAAAGAATGTAGTCACAGGGAAAGTGAAACAAATTGGAGTTAGAGTTAAAAATATCTATAAGCTAGAGGTATATTTTTCCATGCATGCAACCATACTTATGGGAGTGAGTTGGGGAAATGTATAGGCTTAGTCCCAAAGTTGCAAAGGTTTGTGCAGAGTTCGTAGGAGAGGAGTAGTAGTGACAATATATTCTTCTCATGGATCATTTCCCTTGCTATAGGGTCCCACAATATTCATTAGCAGAAGGATCAGTGTCAGTTGACACAGTCAAATCTTGAGAGACACTTGTAGGCTAGTATCAGTCAGAGACTCAGGGGACAGTTGCAGCTCCAAGACATAATTGGTTGAGTATTTTTGATGCTTCTCAGTTGCAATTGTTACAGTAGAACCAAAAACAGTTAGAGGGACCTTTGTTACAATATATTCCACTGGAGCGGGATTGGGGTTGTGTAAAATATATTTCTTGCTAAGAGGGAGTGTTGAAATTGAAGCAAGAGAAGGATTCATTTAACTAGTGCCTTAGTCAAATGGATAAAATTAAATTTTCCACATTTGAAAGATGAATTGGATTGCAGTTAGCTAGAGTGACATGACCTTGTCTACTATTCAAGTCAACAAATTCAATTTTATAGGCTTGGAGTAGAGTTGTGCATGTAGTGACTACTAAAATTTAGAAATCTAGCTCAATTATTTTCAGTTACAATCAGTTAGCTAAGCTCTAGTCATTAGTTGACTCAATTGAGTAGTTATGATCACCGTTAACTCACTAATCTCTTAGTTAACTAGTAAATCAACTAAAAATAGACCCAGTCATGCATGGAATTTGAATTACCTAGTGGAGTGGATGGAAATGGTACATTTGTATTTATAATTGTATAATGAATTTGCACTGAGTTGGTGATCGATTCTCCTTGGATTTGCGTAAGTAAATAGGGAATTTCCATATTTTGTAGGAGCTTAATTCCTCCATGATTATGCAAGGAATTAGGAGGTTGGATGAGGCTTGAATTGGCTAAATGTTGTCCATAGTAGGTCAGGAAGCAGGAGAATAGTTTTATAGTGCAGGGTGTGCTTCATAGTTGAGGCAATACATTGTAATTGTTTCTCTTTCTCATCTGAATTTGTGCAAAGCAACAAAGGGATTTTTCGCAGTTGGGTTGGAATTGTGCCCCATGGTTGGAATGTGTCACTAACCTTCCAAATTAACACTCCCTCCCAACTAAGGAGAAATTCCAGCTGCATCATGCAATCATCGAAATAATCTCATCGTGAAATGTCATTACTTTTGTTCGCTACTCATCTCTTCATTATACCTACTTATGTCTTGATTGTCCATGTTGATATGCTAAAAATTATCGAATATCAAACCAAAAATTGATCATTCTATGCAAATATCTCGAAGGAAACTCCCTATGTATGAAGAGGTTGAATCATGAATTGAATCAAAATATACGGATGGGTGTTCACACAAAACATCAATGCTTCAATCAACTATTGGTTGTTGAGGCAGGTTCAATAATATCTCTGAATAATTTCTTGAAATTTCATTCCATCGAAGTATCCAAGGATTTTCATTTCCATTTCCCATAAACTCTTCAATAGCTTTATGATATAGATTTTTTTTTCCAAATTTCAGAAAGTAATTCATCATCCCATGATTCATCATTTCAGACTTTGGAGGCCAAAACTCTCTTACTATAATCATCGGAGGTTCATTACCCATCAAGACCAAACCACTAGTATATAAAACCCAAATCAATGTCATACCTTGGACCACTTTTGAAGTAGAGGTTTGGATTGACACATCTTCCTAGCTTCATCAAGTAACTATCAATGTGGACATAGTAGGCTAAGGAAGCTTGCTTTAACTCAAATCAAATCAACTAAGTCACCTTATCAACCCTTAGATGCTATATAAAAACTAATATCAAAGTCATAAAAGTTTTTGCCAATATCACTGTGACACACTCTTCAGACCAGGTGTTAGGAAGATCTCACATCCAAATACCAATTCATGACTTCATCTATTGTCATTCATAATATCAAACCAAACTTCATCAAGTCATCCTTATGATTATAACATGAATAATTCTTACCAATAATTATGAATTCATACATCAGGGACAATGGCATATAATAAAATCACAGATACTGAATCACAATTGTTTATACTTCAATCAATGCGCCAAAGCTGATGACACCAATACATAATCACTATTAAAGATAATCATTAGTCACTATGCCCACATGGTGCCATCATGAAGGTAAATCATTAGTTATCAAATGAAAACCCTAATTTTTTATCACAATGAGTTCAATCAGCCCATAACCCAAAACCTATCTATGAAATATCAAGCATCATTTAAAAGTTCCAAGGCATCATCAATTATCCAAAGCAATATTGCTCATCAATACTAAGTTAAGTCTATTAGTGTCAGTGTCTTCATCCCTCCGTCAATGATCAAATTCTCTTGTTGCATTGTATGTTAGGTGTCTCACTTGGTTAGTTGCATTCCATTAGGATCATGGATCATCTGAAGGTAGTGGCTTATTGTACATTTTCCCTCATGTCCTTTACTTGTTGGACCATTTTCATTCATCTAGAACATCTGTAGTCATTTTTGTATTTAAATTTGTAAATGTCAATTTTAGGGCTTTTAGTCCCATTAGGTCTAGGGTTTCGTCAAAGAGGTCTTAAAAATGCTCAATAACGGTCAGAAGGCACATGAGGAGGCTGAATAAAGTTCCACTACCAATAAATTTCATAATCACTTGCTCAGAAATGTGTTTTTCCTCAAAACCCTATTTTGAGGAAAAACAAAGTATTTTAGATTTTTATTGTATATATTGGTGTAATTTCAATTCTCTCATATGTAAAAAAAACTTCAGTGGCAACCCTAGTCACCATGCCAAGCTTCAGCTACTCCATCCCTTGCAAGGTAAACAAAAAAATCAAGTCATTCAGTTCATCAAAGGCACAAATAAAGTAAAATACTCAAAAAATAGAGTTGAAAAGAGTAAGTCACAATGAAAACATTATAAAAGTGGGTTTTATGAATGAAAAATCAAAAAAATTTGTATATAAATCACTTTTCATGATTCAAAAAGCTCATTTTCATTCAAAGAAGAAAGATTGAGCAAGAGAAGGCTGTGTTGAGCAAGAGAGCAAGATTGCAGCAAAACTGTGTAAGTTCGTATGCACGGAGAAATGGGTGAGAGGCACGAGGCACAGAGAAGGCACGACGCACTGGGTCGCCCTCCACAGTGTAAAAATACACTGGCGGAGTGCATATAAAGGGCATGACGTGTTGGGTTTGTGGAACAACACATAGAGCTGCAAGCCTGATTTTGCCATAAACTCCCTCAAATTTCCAAAGTTACTCAATCCTATGCTGTGCAAGTAAGTCTAGAGTTCTTCCCTTGCTAGTGAAAGAGTTTTTCTTAGAATTATGGTGTTAAGTGTGTAAAATCCCAAACCCTACCTCTTTGCATTTTTTCTCAAAAACAAATTGCCTAGGGTTTGTATTTATGTTTTTGCTACCAAGTCTATTTCATCATTCCCTTACTCTTTGACTCCTCCATTTATTTTTTAGTTTCATCCACTCATTCCCTAATTCCTATATTCCTAAAATAATTCACCCCTATCCCCAATTTCCATTTTCCCAAATCCTAACTACAACATCCCCAAACCCTAATTGCTGTCCCTAAGCTTACATACTATTCCCTAAACGCCCTATTTCCCAAAAACTTGTCATAATATTCCCCAAACCCCTCATACCCTCTACCTGCACAGTCTCTCATACATTCTTACCCTTGGTGGAAGAAAACTAAAAACACTATAAATCTCTTCATACTCATCAAGAAAACTCACACATTAGCAAACATGGAATCTGATCCTTCATATGACCAAGATGAAGGGACACACAGTGACTCTCCTACAGAAATGCATGGACCAAGGAGACCTCACAAAGGTGGAAAACATATACGAGAGGAGCCTACTTTGCTTGCCAAGCTGCAGGCCTGCAATCTTGCTATCACATGCTTCCAACACCAATCCTGTTATCAGTTCTGTGAGATGGTTGCTAGAGTCTAGTACCATCATGAGTTGGCCATATTGTTTGTCCTTCGTCTACATAATGGCGAAGCCACTCTAGCTGGTGTGGCATTCACCTTGACATCGGAGTCTATTTCTCTAGCAATCGGCATTCCTAATGTTGGAGATCAGTGGAACAAAAGGCAACAAATTGATAGGGAACATTATGAACCACACATCAAGCCCAGTTATTTGAGATATCTCAGCAGAGCTTTTCCCTTTCAGTAGCTGAAAGACTCATATGCTCCCTTGATGAAACTCATAATTAAGTATTTCAGCTGCGAGGGCAGGTTTTCTCGCCTATATGCTGATCATATCAGATTGTTGATGCACTTTACCAGGATGAGAATGATGAATCTCCCCTACTTCATGTGCCAAAATATTGAGAAGATGACCACCCTAGTGCAAAATTAAATTCCTCAGCAGCAATATAATAGTATATATCATTTTGCACTCATCAAAATTGTGGTCATGCATCAGCTTGGTTTGCAGGACATTTCATGGGAGGATTTCATTTCTCATGAGTTCTTCATGGCCCCTCAAGTACCTCCAATAGATTTTCATGAGACATGTGGACCTCGACATCAGTAGAAGAGTCATAAGATACAGATTGCTAGTGTGCCGGTGTTTGTTACCTACCAAAAGGGCACTAGAGGGTTGTTTGCAACAACAAAGTGAGTATTATCTCCACACAGGGTGGAAGGGGTCTCGCTTCCTTCATCAACACAATAGGTTCAGGACAAGGGCAAGAGGCCATTACAAGATGAGGGGCCTTCAGGAGAGGAGGAGACCCATTTTATTCTTATTCAAGATGATGACACCAATTTGGGCTCACGAAGCTCAAAGCTTAGAGAGATCATCCAAGAGAAAGAAGCGGACATCAATGCTTTTTCCCTCAACTTAGAAAGACTCAAGTGGATTGTCAAATATCTAGAGCAAAGAAACAAACAACTAGAGGATCAGCAAACCATAATGGAGCCAAGAAACATACGAGAAAACTGGCAAGCTGCCAAAAGGAGGAAAGTCAAGTTCACAATACTTGAGCAAGAAATCAATGCTGATCGTGAGTCTTGGTTGGAGAGGACTAATATCCACTTGGAGAGGATGCTGGAGAAGGCCATCAATGAGAAAAATATGTTGATAAACATGGCATACACTATTTGTCAAGGAATATGGTGTGCCAAGCTAGAATCAGGAACTTGAAGGCCAAGTTGAATAAGAGATCGAGGAGGCAAAAAGTGCGAGATAAACTTCAGATCTTGGCCGAGGCTTCCTTGGCCTAGCAAAGCACCTAATGGATGAAACTCAGCCTAAATTTCAAAAAAATTGTGACACTTTGTGCCTTTTGGAATTTTTCGACCAAAACATAGGTTTTTTTGTGCAATGTGCTGCGCCACCTGGCACTCGCTTTTGATGGGGGACTCTTTCTAATGAAAATTCAGAATTTTTGGATTTTGCATGAAAAAATATGCATTCTCACCAATGGCCAAGAAATTTTAACAGGTTTTGAACCCCCCAAAAAGGTCAAAAACACCCTAAAAATGACCTTTCTACCCCTTTTTTGACACACAGGAAGCAGTCTTGGGAGAACTTAGTTTTGGAGGTGAAAATCGAGGCCAAATTAAAAAATTCCACTTGTAGTAGAAAATAGATAGGAAAGCCATTACAACAAGCCCACTTGGAAAAAATTTTGACACCAGGAAGGCCTCCAAGAGTAGCTGCAAAAAGGCGCTATGCATAGGGAAATCAACACGACGCATTGGAGAAATTTTGCTTAGTTTGACCAAAATACTTTGGTTTTCGCCTAGTTTCTTAACAGTTTGACTTTTCTCCTTCTTAATGTCAAACTTATGATCTAATTTAATGTAATTTTATGGATATTGATGTAATTATGTTGAATTTTTACTTATATAGGTAGATTCATCCATGAAAAGGTAGTTTGCAACTGAATGAATCAGTTCCCTAGTTTTTAGAGGCATGTTGTTCCACTGCCTACTTTTTAGTTCTCAGTTTAGAATTTGTTGGAACAACTCCTAAACTCATGAGCTCAAACCCTAGAGGCTAGGATGAGTTGTTGTTTGCCTATATCTTATGTTTTTTTAGTCATTAGCATGGTTGGACTTTTGCGAAAGCTTGGAGCTTCATTATATACTCATTTTAGCAGTTTGGCTAAGGAATAGACTAGTGGTTTGCAGCACTTTATGGTATTCATGTGGCATCTTGCTTTGGTATTGTGTTTTATTCTATAACTTTAAGTCTACATGTGTTTTATGTATGCCATATCTATCTTTATTTCATATTAACTAAAGCAAACAAGGATAAAGGTAGAATACAATGAAAATGCAGTGCTCTACCTAGGGTTTTCTTAGTTATCTATGTCTTCAATTGGTTGAAAAGGATATCTAAATTCTTCATGCCCTTTTCAACTCATCATCTATCTAAATCCACTTCATCTCACTCATTTTGAAGTACCAAATCACTTTCCTACCTTGCCCCATAGAGATCTTTGCAAAACTGAGCCTCATTCCCCAGGCCCAAATCTGCCTTTCACATTTGAGCCAACAAAACATCATCAAATTAAATAAAACACCTCTATACACATTCATAGACTAAAATCAATCATCACATCTATCATATTAAGCTATATTGGCCATATTTTCCTAAGATTGAGAAGGAGAGAGCCCTCTCCTGACCTGGTAGGGCTAGCTACCTGGTTAAGCGTGGTTTGATGTTACCCTAGATCCTACCTTTCTTAGCTTGAGGTAGATTTAGGCGCTAACACAGTGGTGACCATACTGGGGAAACGAAAAGTTTTTTGTTTGCTTTATAAACTACAAATGAAGCCTGAAGTTAGCTAGGTAGCCTTTGAACTACTCTTTCTTTGCAAGTGCATAGTAGATGAATGCTACTTCAGTTAATCTCCGGTTTAGTTTATGAACTGAACATCTGGTTTCCTCAGTAAAATGTAATCAAGTTCAGATATGATTGTTGATGGTGGACAATGATCAGATATCGGAGGCTAAAATCATTCACCTCGTGATTGCAATGTCGAAAATCCCAAAGTTCAGAATTTTTATGGCAACTCTACTCTTCAAGAACTAGTATCCTGAAGAATCTCTTGGCGAATTCATTGTTATCAAAATGGTTTCGCTGGATCAAAGATATGGTCCCATGAGCGGAGATCACATTCCATATTTTCCAAATAAAATTCCTAAGGTAGATTGGCAAAGGAATTTTCTTATGTTTAAAGATGATAATAGGAATGATGCTACTTTACATATGGTTAGATTTCACATACATATTCGCAAGTTGAAGGTTGATTTTCCTGAAGACTACTCGATGAAGATATTCATGGCCACTCTAGAAGGTGAAGCTTGATCTTGGTATGAAAGTTTGTTGCCTGCTTGTATTTACTATTTAAAGGATTTTCATACCATGTTCTTTGAAATATATAAAGGACCTTATCCATCATTAAATTTAGTTTAGAACTGTTGCAAACATGTTTATAGTTTTATTGAAAATCTTGAGAGAATTTATGAAGATGATAACTTCATAGATGATGAGATCATGGAAGCCCTGCATGAAAATCCATTTCAGCAGCATAAAGAGGATATTTATCAAGATGCGTAGGAAAATTTACAACTAGATCAAGATCTTACTATTGTGGAAAATTATGAAAAAGAAGGTTTTATTTCAAATTTGTCCATAGAAGAAGACAACATGCAGGAAAGTCAAGTTTCAATTTCAAAATGTGATAAAGTCAAGTCAGCTATTTCAGATCTAGATTCGGATCATGATGATCAAGAGTACCTTGTTCTAAATCCCATGAAGGAGAGATCTAATGTTGAGATCATCTAGAATGCAGAAGACAGGGGTGTTGACCCAAGTGTTCTCATTTTATTAGAACAAAGCCTTCATGAGGAGGTAATCTAGTAATTTTATGAAAAAAAATGAGATCTTTGTTCAAGTAAGTGAAAAATATTCTTTCGATAACTCAGTAGTAAATGATAATTTTAATTCCATGTCATATGAAGATGATCAACAATGTTTTCAAATTTCAGAAGATCAGGGAAATGAGGACTGTCATTCAGGTTTTTCATGTTTTGAAATGTTATTTCAAGAAGAAAATAATCGCTTGAGCAAAAGAAAAGAAAAAGTAGTATTTCATCTCTCTGAAGATGAGATAGATCAACTCCTGAAAGGTCAGGTTATAGCCCAAACTAATGTAGGTCTGCAGTGTGCACATGGTCAAGAAAGTGTTGGTGAAACTTCTTCCACTTTTGAAAATAATGATATTCTTGAAATTATCTTTATTGATTAGCAAAAAGATATTTTTTTCCTTCATGAAAATGATAAGACTGTCATGTTTGATAATCTTGAAGATTGTTTTCTGTTTAAGAATGACCTAGACCATGAAGTTGAGGAATATGAGCTTGAGAGAGACAATATTCCAGAATTTCTCATGGTCAAGGAATTTATAGCTAACACTCAAATGGCAGAAGCTTATACCTCTCTATGCCTTCCTATCACTCAGCAACCAGTTGTTCTTTCAGATCAGAATGAAGGGAGTACTTGTATTTTTGCTGCTTGATCTCAAGAAACGCTAGTGCTTTAGGATTTTCAAGATCCTTTCAGCATTCTTTTTCAAGGACCAAAAAAGATGAATGTTTCCTGGTTTGTTAGCATAAGCCTTGGTTTCAGTTCTTATTGTGAGTTGCCTACATGTACATCATTCTGCCTACTCGGGGAAAGTGAGAGCAAAATTTTAATATGTAGCCATCTACTAGATTGGTTACAATGGAAGGCTCACTTCACATGATTGTACATATTTCATTAGTAGGCAAGTGGTTGCCATCATGATTTGAAGCCCTCAAATCTCGATGGTCTGCTGCCATTCAAAAAGCTTTGTAAGTACTTGTTTTAGTCAGTTCAGTCTTGAGTCAGATTTCAGTTTTGAAATTGAGTCAGTTTTAACTCAAGAGTTTGGTTTTGGTTGGTCAAAGTTATTGACTCCATAGCCCAATGGACGAAGGCACTACCTGCTTCCAGAAGATCTATAGTTCTTGGCACCTCCAAGGAGCTACCATCCCCATTGGAGCCAATGTTAGTGTCGGTATCTTCATCCCTTCGTTAGCGATCAAATTCTATTATTGCATTGCATGTTAGGTGTCTCACTCGGTCAGCTGCATTCCATTAGGGTCATGGATCATCTGACGCTAGTGGCTTATTGTACATTTTCCCTCTTGTCCTTTACCTGCTGGCCCATTTTCATTCATCTAGAACATCTGCAGTCATTTTTGTCTTTAAATCTGTAAATGTCATTTTTAGGGTTTTTAGTCCCATTAGGTCTAGGGTTTCGTCAAAGAGTTCTTCAAATGCTCAATAATGGTTAGCAAGCACATGAGGAGGTTGAATAAAGTGCTAGTACCAATAAATTTCATAATCACTTGCTCAGAAATGTATTTTTCCTCAAAGCCCTGTTTTGAGGAAAAACAGAGTATTTTAGGTTTTTATTGTATAAATTGGTGTAATTTCAGTTCTCTCATATGTAAAAAAAGCTTCAGTGGCAACCTTAGTCATTGTGCCAAGCTTCAACTGCTCCATCCCCTACAAGGAAAACAAAAAATCAAGTCATTCAGTTCATCAAAGGCACAAATAAAGTAAACTACCCAAAAAACAGAGTTGAAAAAAGTAAGTCACAATGCAAACATTATAAAAGTGGGTTTTATGAATGAAAAATCAAAAGATTCTGTATATAAATCATTTTTCATGATTCAAAAGGCTCATTTGCATTCAAAGAAAAAAGATTGAGCAAGAGAAGGCGATGTTGAACAAAGGGGGCAAAATTACAGCAAAACTGTGTAAGTTCGTGGGCGTGGTGCATTGGGTGAGAGGCGTGATGCATAGAGAAGGCACGACGCATTGGGCCACCCTCCACAGTGTAAAAATACAATGGCACTACACATATAAAGGGCATGACGCGTTGGGTTTGTGGTGCGGTGCATAGAGCTGCAAGCCCGATTTCGCCATAAACTCCCTCAAATTTCCAAAATTGCTCAATCCTATGGTGTGCAACTAAGTCTAGAGTTCCTCCCTTGCTAGTGAAAGAGTTTTCCTTAGAATTTATGGTGTTAAGTGTGTAAACTATGAAACCCTACCTCTTTGTAATTTTGCTCAAAAAAAAATTGCCTAGGTTTTGTATTTATGTTTTTGCTACCAAGTCTATTTCATCATTCCCTTACTCTTTGAGTCCTCCACTTATTTTTCATCTTCATCCACTCATTTCCTAATTCCTATATTCCTAAAATCATTCACCCATATCCCCAATTTCCATTTTGCCAAATCCTAACTACAACATCCCCAAACCCTAATTGCTGTCCCTAAGCTTACATACTATTCCCTAAATCCCCTATTTCCCAAAAACTTGTCTTAATATTCCCCAAACCCCTCATGTCCCCTCCCTCCACAGTCCCTCATACATTCTTACCCTTGGTGGTAGAAAACTAGAAACACCATAAATATCTTCATACTCATTAAGAAAACTCACACATTAGCAAACATGGAATCTGATCCTTCATATGACTGAGATGAAGGGACACACAGTGACTCTCCTACAGAAATACATGCACCAAGGAGACCTCACAAGGGTGGCAAACATATACGAGAGGAGCCTACTTCACTTGCCAAGCTGCAGGCCTACCCTCTTGCTATCACATGCTTCCAACCCCAATCCTGTTATCAGTTCTATGAGATGGTTGCTAGAGTCTAGTACCATCATGAGTTGGCCAGATTGTTTGTGCTTCATCTACATAATGGCCAAGCCACTCTAGCTGGTGTGACATTCACCTTGACACCAGAGTCTATTTCTCTAGCAATCAACATTACTAATGTTGGAGAGTAGTGGAACAAAAGGCAACAAATTGACAGGGAACATTATGAACCATATATCAAGCCCGGTTATTTGAGACAACTCAGCATAATTTTTCCCTTTCGGTACCTAAAAGGCTCATATGCTCCCTTGATGAAACTCATAATTAAATATTTCAGCTGTGAGGGCCAGTTTTCTCACCTATATTCCTATCATATCAAATTGTTGATGCACTTTACCAGGGTGAGAATGATGAATCTCCCCTACTTCATGTGCCTAAATATTGAGAAGATGACCACCCTAGTGCAAAAGAAAACTCCTCAGCAGCAGTATAATAGTATATATCATTTTGCACTCATCAAAATTGTGGTCATGCATCAGCTTGGTTTTCAGGACATTTCATGCGAGGATTTCATTTCTCATTAGTTCTTCACAGCTCCTTAGGTACCTCTAGAAGCTTTTCATGAGATAGGTGGATCTTCACATCAACAGGAGAGTCATGAGATATAGACCACTAGTGTGCCGATGTTTGTTACCTACCAAAAGGGCACTAGAGGTTTGTTTGCAGCAGCAAAGTGAGTATTATCTCCACCCAGGGTGGAAGGGGTCTCACTTCCCTCATCAGCACAATAGGTTCAGGACAAGGGCAAGAGGCCATTACAAGATGAGGGGACTTCAGGAGAGTAGGAGACTGATTTTATTCTTATTCAGGATGATGACACCGATTTGGGCTCATGAAGCTCAAATCATAGAGAGATCATCCAAGAGAAACTGGCGAGCATCAATTCTTTGTCCCTCAAGTTAGAAAAATCCAAGTGGATCATCAAATATTTGGAGCAAAGAAACAAACAACTAGAGGATCAACAAACCATAATGGAGGTAAGAAACATATGAGAAAACTGGCAAGCTGCCAAAAGGAGGAAAGTCAAGTTCACAACACTTGAGCAAGAAATAAATGCTGATCATGAGTCTTGGTTGGAGAGGACTAATATCCACTTGGAAAGGATGCTGGAGAAGGCAATCAATGAGAAAAATATGTTGAGAAACATGGCATATCACTATTTGTCAAGGAATATGGTGTGCCAAGCTAGAATCAGGAACTTGAAGGTTAAGTTGAAGAAGAGATCGAGGAGGAAAATAGCGTAAGATAAACTTCAGATCTTGGCCAAGTCTTCATTAGCCCAGCATAGCACCTAATGGAGGACACTTAGCCAAAATTTCAAAAAATTGTGCACACTTTTTGCATTTTTGGAATTTTTGGGCCAAAACATCGGTTTTTTTGCCCATTGCTCCACACCACTTGGTGCTCGATTTTGATGGGGGACTCCTTTTGATGAAAACTTAGAATTTCTGGCTTTTCCATGAAAAAATAAGCATGCTCACCAATGGCCAAGAAATTTTGACAGGTTTTGAGCCCTCAAAAAGGTCAAAAATACCCTAAAAGTGACCTTTCTGCCCCTTTTCTGACACACAGGAAGCATTCTTGGGAGAACTCAGTTTTGGAGAGGCAAATGGAGGCGAAATTCAAAAATTCAACTTGTGCTAGAAAGTAGACAGGCAGATCTTTCGAACAATTCCACTTGGAGTAAATTTGGACACCAAGAATGCCTCCAAAAGCAGCTGCAAAAAGGTGCTACACATAGGGAAATCAACACGGCGCATTGGAGAAATTTTGCTTAGTTTGACCAAAATACTCTGTTCATCGCCTAGTTTCTTGACAATTTAACTTTCCTCCTTCTTAATCTCAAAATCATGATGTAATTTAAAGTAATTTGATGGATCTTGATATAATTATGTTTAATTTTTACTTACAAAGGTACATTAATCCATGAAAAGGTAGTTTGCAACTGAATGAATCAGTTCCCTAGTTTTTAGAGGCATGCTATTCCACTGCCTACTTTTTAGTTCTCAGTTTAGAATTTGTTGGAACAGCTGCTAAACTCATGAGCTCGACCCATAGAGGATAGGATGAGTTCATGTTTGCCTATATCTTATGTTTTTTTAGTCATTAGCATGGTTGGACTTTTGGGAAAGATTGGAGCTTCATTGTATACTCATTTCAACAGTTTGGCTAAGGAATAGACTAGTGGTTTGCAGCACGTTATGAGATTCATGTGGCATCTTGCTTTAGTATTTTGTTTTCTTCTATAATTGTAAGTCTACATGTGTTTTATGCATGCCATATCTCTCTTTACTTCATCTTAACTAAATCAAACAAGGATAAGGGTAGAATACATTGAAAATGCAGTGCTCTACCTATGGTTTGCTTAGTTATCTATGTTTCCAACTGATTGAAAAGGATACCTGAGTTCTTCATGCCCTTTTCAACTCCTCATCTATCTAAAACCACTCCATCTCACTCATTTTGAAGTACCAAATCACTTTCCTACCTTGCCCCATAGAGATCTTTGCA
>Ga0068628_1000032_pt1 | contig 24776 bp, 24 predicted proteins | sample InSIn2gowninarea_FD_77431 | JGI IMG/M metagenome (GOLD analysis project Ga0068628, IMG submission 77431) | Clean room microbial communities from NASA Spacecraft Assembly Facility at Jet Propulsion Laboratory, Pasadena, California, USA -... ... | reverse complement strand
TGGTACAAAGTTATTGACCTCATTCCGTCATTCCTCTGTCACTCGCCTTTCTGACCATGTTCAAGAGTGGCATGGAAGGAGGATCACATGTCATGCCCCACCCTTTGAAGACCATGTATATCTAGATTGGTTTCTTAGGAGCCTTTTAGTACCCATTGGAAAATATGTCACCTCCAATTTTCCTTAGACCGAGGAAGAATCTCTCCAAATCACTCTAAGATATGACCTGATTTATGCACAATCCAGTTATGTCTATTCTGTCATTCCAAACCTTCCCTGTCCTAGAAGTGCCAATGCACCGGGGGAATCACATGTTATGGCTATCTACAGGGGGGGACCAGTTCCTCTAACACTCATGCCCCTCCCACTAGAAACCTTTTTTCAGGGGCCCAAACTATCTACCAAACCGTTACGCCTCCTTATGCACAGTTGAGTGCTCCAACCCCTCAAGCATTAGTGCTACAGCCTCCCATGCATCCTCAGCCCCAAAAGCCACTGCCCCCTTAGGTTCAAGTGTTTGTGCAGTAGAGTGTGACCAATCCCCAAAATTCAAAGGAAAAGAATAAGGGGAAGGGTAACAAGAGTAACCAGGGTAATCAAGACAATCAATCTAGTGAACCCCAGGGGAACTAGCCAAACACCAATGACCAGCAACAAGGAATCCAACCCAAGCAAAAGAAGGTTATTCATACAAACAAGCCTTGTGCATGTTGTGGTGTACATGGCCATTAGACACATGAGTGACCTCTCTTACCCCAGATGTGCCAAATGTGGGAAGCTCAAGCAGCTTCTAGAGGCCAACAATCGCCTTAGAATCTTGTGCCATCTCTAATAGCAGTGCTTACAAATCCTTTCCCTCAACAAGGATTTGTAGATGCTCAACCTCAACCCAATCAAGCAGCCCATCCCCCCCAACCTTCTGGTCCTAGTGACTACCATATCCTTAACATGAATTCTAAATAGGTTAACCCCTCTAATATCAACCTACAAACTCGGTCACATCAATATGACAAGCCATCGACTTCATCCACCACTAAGTCCAAAACCAAAGCATCTGATGAGCCTCTTATGACACCAAATGATCTATTACAGATCCCTCAACCTAAAGTTGAGGCCATTCCCAAGATCCCAAAGGGACCATTACGATGTAACGCGACTTCTAACCAAGTTTCACATACACATAGTATAGTAGACAACTTGGCGCAATTACCTGTTGCCATGCCGATGCTAGAAGTACTCTAGTGGTGTCCATCTCAAAAGAAAGCTCTACTAACTTCCTTGGGCGCAGTAGATCCTTATGATGATCGTTTGATTGTCTTTCCTGTTGATACATTAGAACATCCCCCATTTCCTTCATATGTTGCTTTCTAGATACCAGTTTGAGTCCATAATGCCATCATCTCCTGATGCATTATTGATGAAGGTGAATCCACATGTGTGATTTCCATTGTTGTTTGGAAACAACTTAAGTCACCTGAGTTGTCCCCCTCCACCATCACTTTGTGTGCTTGGGACAAACACTCCTCCCAGCCTCTTGGCATGTCCAGTGACCCTTGCGGGTAAGATTGTCGACATCGACATTGAGTTTATTAATGCTTCTTTGGATTAAAACATTCTCCTAGGTCGTAGTTACACATACGCAATGTCATCCATCGCATCTACGATCTTCCACAAGATTTGCTTCCCCCATGAAGGGAGGATCGTTACCATCAATCAGTTGACTTACTACGAGTTGGCATCTGTGACCTCCCCCAAGTCCATTATCTCGTCAATGTTAGATAAGTAGTGCTATAGTCCTCTCACCGGTGTCTCACCCGTAGTCTATAAATATTCCTCATTTTTAGGTGCTTTCCCTGGTCCTCCTCCTCCCATTTCAGAGCCAACTCCATGAGTGTTTGCATGTTACAAGCATCACGGGCTACTCTTAAGTAATCTCGTACATCTTATCTGCAACCAGCTCCTTAGCACCCTGCGGTTACCATCCCAGCCGAGCCCTCTAAATCCACCCCCCATGACCTCATCCGTATGTGGGTGCCTCTCTTATGTTTCAACTAGGAATTGTTCCTCCAAGTCTCAACCATCCAGGAGCTATTTCGTCGAGATATTACACTGTAGGCCAGATACCTTTCTTATTTCCCCCCTCCGGGAGTATTTTTTGTCCCCGTCGTGGCTTCGCTAGTCCTTCCTAACATGACCTTGGGAATTCTAGTATGGTACATCGATCCCCCTGCAAGCATTCTGCCTAGTCAACTTATACCTTATCATGCTTTGACCCTAGTTCAACTAGTACCTATCACCCCTGTCATTGCTTCAGTTCCATCACAGCCTCAACAGGAACTCATTCCTATTGTGAAGGAGTCTAGACAAGGGGGGGAAGCTAAGAGGAAAGAACCTAAGGACAAGGCTCCCCCAGCCCCTAAGGCCCCAAAGGTCCCAACGTCGTCCCCTCCTTGCGCTCTGTGTAAAGTTGTTGGGCACGCCACCAATAATTGTCCAAGCTTCCTCATCTCAAACCTTTGGTTCATGAAACGTTCCCTGAGCCCAATATCCCTGAAGTCCATGTTAACTTTCTGAGTCCACCCAAGAAACTTCGAACCTTACGCACAAATCACCCTTGTGCCTTGTGTGATCATCATGGTCACTACTCCCATTGTTGCCCTCATCTCAATGAATTTCGCGATTGCCGTGAAGCGCTTCGTGAACACGAGGCCACCCATAATGGAACACCTACTTCTCTACTTGTGGATTCTGGCAACCCTAATCAACCAGAATAGGGGGACTCTGGTCCCACCATCGTGACCCCTCCCCCCAATGTCGAGATGACAGACACCACAGGCCATATCATTTACTTGTCGTCATCCTTGAGTTTCTCACAGCCAAACCTTTCTGAGGTTTCTGCGCATGCTTCTATCAAACCTATTTTGACATAATCCCATGTCTCAACATTCGTAGATCCTCCATCCACCAGCTCGTCATCTACCATTGAAGATGATGCATATGTGAACCTTCTTTCTCAGGTTGATGCACCAGGTATTATTGTCGCATCGTGTAGTATGTCTTCCTCCCATCCACCCATCTTCCATTCTGATATGGACATCATGGAATCTATGTCTACCCCTGATTACCCTTGCACTTAGGCAAGGGGGCATATTTTTTGGAGGATTCTGAAGGCCACTTCCTTCCTAATTCTCCTAGTGCACTCTACTTGAAGAAATGTCGCTCATAGCATATCCCTTTGATTTATGTGTTTTAATTTCTACCATGAAGTTAGGTAGATTGCACCATCTCATATGTTGTCTTTTGCACCTTCCAAATGGATCCATCATCCACAACATATATAGGTCATGCTGACGGTGCAAGTCACTTCTCCAGGAATCTAGCCTCCACAACCTGGGCCATTTTTACCCCCTTGCATACGTTAGTCCTTTTGAACTACGTGTGCATTGGGTCTACCACCAATAACTAGGCCGAATATGATGTAGTGATAGGTTTGTTAGTTGATGCCCTTGCTCATCACATCCTTCATCTTCATGTCATTTAGATTCCTTGCTACTTGTCATGCAATTGGATGGTGTGTATCATGTGCATAACCAAGTCCTATTTAGAAAATATCTACGAGTTAAGTTGTTGGTACATATATTTGAAACCATTACATTAAGTAACGTTCCTAGAGCCCAAGATAACTATGTAGACATCATTGCAAATAACATTCTAGATTGGCATTTATCACATGTATACCAAAGAAGACAACCATAAACAAAACACATGGTGAACCATCATCATCATATAAAAATGCATAATCATATTATGTATCATATAAACATATAAATGTTTGGATTCCACCACTCTAAATACATCCGGTACGCCCATAGCATACTACAGGGCACATAAACCCCTACATCTCCTTATCATCCTTTGGAGGATCTCGTGCCAAGTTGGGTCGAGATGCTTGAATCCCTTTTTCGAGCACTTGAAACACAATGGCGCTCCACAAACTCCTCTTGCTAGGGGGCATCATTCCCACCTTTGCATACCAGATCAGTCCCTTCCATCACATATGTTCGCAGAAAGTATCCCATTCTTAGGGGCATGATGGTTTTCCCCTGGCTATCTTCTCAATTGATTAACATAAGTCTTGGCCTAAATCCCACTAGATCTAGGTATGGTCGATTATCCTCCCATTCCTTGGATAATTTTCCCACCGGCCTCTCCAGTGATCCATATATACATCGCATATCGTATATGTTTGATACCATATCTTCAAATATTCTACTCTATGTCCACATAGTCCCCATGTTTGACTTAGTGGGTGAGGATGATTCTAGACCTCCTCTAGTAGTTCATTCTTGTTCTCCTCTTCCCTTAGTTCCTCACTGGAAACCATCATTCCAAGAAGCATTAAGGCCATGTTTAGACAAGTAAGGCCACTTGCCTGAAAGTTGCAAATCCCAATTCTGATGTTTGATTTGTCCGCTACAATCTCCACAAGATTTAGGTCCTTCTCCTCCTCTCAAATTGGAGAGAAATCACCCTTTTATAGAAAAATCCACAATTTTTATGTTGCCCATTGCGACCAAACCATATTTCAGTTTGATGAACCATTAGCACTGTTTGAAATCTCTCATTGAGTTCTATAATGGATCTTCCTCAATTTTTGATGATTTGATACTTGACCAAAAAGACATTTTTCCAAGAAGGGTCACTTCATCACCTCTCAACATCGAATTTCTTCATAAAGTGACACTCGTATTTTGAGGTCCACCTCCTCTCAATACTTGTTGTACCATGTGTCGATTTTCATCATGGGTAACTATCATTTACTCATGTTTTCATGGTCCCCATAGGCCTATTCTATGTGGCAGCGTCATTGAGTCACCCTTGTTCAGAGCATCCGCAATGAGTCACCCTTACATTCATGGAGTTTGTTTCACATCCCATTATATCATGTCACAGTATTCCATCCATCTTTGTATATCGTTCATCATGTGTTGATCATTTTGGCCTCCAGTCATACTATCCCCATCCCTTTCGAAATTGAGTCAGTCGCTACCAAGTCAACCATGCACCTTATGCTCTAACAAGGGAAGTTGTATGTTTGTCCCTCAGTCCCACTTTTTCCATTATCCTTGGTGTCATTCCATCAGTCACATTACTATTTTCCCCCATGCCTTAGTTGAGGATCCTCATTGCCTCATCTATTGCGGGCCCTATTCTATCAACATCAGCTCATTTATTCCAAAAAATGGCCTAGAGGACAGTGTATCTTGGTTCCAACTTCCATTCTTGTTCGGCGCCTCGGATCAAGCATAGGTGCTCATTATTTCCCTTTGACTTGGTCATTTCATGTTCATGATTCACAAACTTGATGGTCCAGTGATGTAGCAGATTAGACTAGTGATTCCTAGGAGTATGTGAGATGTTTCAGACCTCATGAGAGAGTGGCCTTTCAGGTAGTCCCCCACATGCCTGGATGCATTCTTATTATGCTACAACCTCAGATGCAGTTCTATAGATTTGATAGGTTCAATTCCTACTGATCGCAATGTTCATAGCATGCACATCTCCTTTAGATGATCCATTCAATTTTGCGGAGCCCTTCCCTATTCAGCAAGGCTTTCCCAGTTATTCTATCCTCCCTCCCACCCACTTTTTGAGGGAAGGGCCATTATATCTCATGTACTCAAATATTATTGTATTTATTCCTAGCTCATGTTTTTCCAGGTGCATTATGTATATGGGACACATTGTATTATTTTTTGGCTCTGTTATGCCAACATGTCATGTATCATTCAACATGTACTTCATTGCTTAGTTTTATGTTTTTGGGCACACCATTATTTTTGTACTAATTTATCTCGGCAAGTATGGGTATGCCTCCCCCACCTCATTGAGGTCTGGTACCACAAGATAAAAGGAGACTTGCATTGGCCTCGCCCCCTATATCCCTATTTTGTTTTGCTTCAGCTTTATTGGTCTCTCTCTCTCTCTATCTCTCTCTCTCTCTCTCTCTCTCTATGACTCCCCTGTGTTGTCTAGCGATTGTGTCTTTACAATGTAGTTTGGTCATACATTTTGCTCCTAACACTTGTACATTGGGGAGTAATCTGTTATCACCAGAAAAATGATCATCTAGCGTAATTTACTAGATGGATCGAAGTACATCGTGTAAAGCCAATTTTACCATAGTAAAATTGTTTTCACTGTGAGAAATTACTTAATAAACCACCTTTGTTAAGTAATTTATAGTTAAACCCATGAAGAATAATTAAATAAATCACTATTTATTTGATTTTCTTCTAGGAATAACTAATTAAACCATTGTTCAATTATTATTCCTTGTCATGATTGACCCAATCATGAAAAATAAACAGATAAATCATTAATTATCTTATTTTTCTCTATGAATAATTAAGTAATCACTAATTAATTAGTATTCTTTGTCAAATTTGACTAAATCCCTTAGGAATAATTAAATAAAATCCTTATTTATTTATTATTCCTTAACCAATTCTTTGAGATGATAAATAAATCTTTTATTTATTTATTATTTCTAAATAAAAGTTTAAATACTTTTTCCCTCCTAACCAAATATAATAAAATATTCCAAGTGGTTATTCCAAGGATGGGGTTAATAATATTTTATTATTGCTCATTATTCGAGGATAACCCAATATTTTGTTATAAATAGAAGGGTTTTCCATTCACTATTAACTTTTGATTATTTTCATTGTTGCACTCACTGTTGTAACTGATTATTTTCATTGTCGCACACCACATTTTTGTTGGGTTTACACATTATAGAGGAGAGGGACTCTGCACAAGCTGAAGATGTTTGAGGATAGCCAAGAACCCATCCCATATAGGGGGACTGATAACATTTATTTGTGCCCTTCATGGGTGTTATAATAAAATCTATTCTTTTTATATATGATTTCCATTGGATGATTGGAGGTATTACTATTTATTTTTATTGTTTAACTATGATTGTGCCATAGATTAGAATTTTGGCAGGTTTTGTTTCTATCAATTGTTATAGATCTACAATGTTTAGTAGTCATTTATATTGTTCAGATTGTTTGTCATCCACAATCTTAAGTGGGTTCTTTTCGTATATCTTTGAGAAGAAAACACTACAACATTCACATTCATATTGGTTCGTTGATCCCCGAGTTTGTGTAAAATGCAAATAGTGTGGGTAAGCACTAGTAAGGGCTTTTTAATCTTAGTGGTTCAAACAAAACCCTTAGATTCATGGTCAAGTCGATTTAGTGGAGTCCTTGGGCATGACGGATGTGTGGAGGAAGAACTCGAAATAAATATGCCAACCACTCCTTTTGTAATCGGGCACCACTCCAAAGCATATAAAATCTGATATATGTATGTGTGTGTGTGTGTGTATATATATATAGTGGCAGATGACGTGTCCTGGAGATTTTCCCCGAAAGCCAAAAAAATGCACAACATAGGAACATCAGGATATTGGGGATGGGATGATGTGTCCCGGTGGTTCCCTCTTGGAGTAAAATGGAGCAATAGAAAGGAGGGTTGTTGGAGTGAAGGGACAGGGATGACATGCCCCAATGGGATCATTCAAAGAGGGTCGGGATGATTAGGTGCAGGATGATGTGGCACTGCCACCTCGTGGGCCAACCGGAAGGAAGGGAGTGTTTCACGTGTCCCAGATACTCACTTCCATAGGTTCCATCCCGGTGGTATAAACTGGGCACAGCAAAAGGGAGGTGTTGTGATAAGGGTAGCAAGATGATGTGGTAGGATCTTGGATGTGCATAAGGACCACCACTCTGAGATCGAACTGTGGGGATTCACTGAGATATACGATGGAAGTGACTTGCGACACCCCCTCACCCCCCTTATGATGTCAGCGGAGAGGAGGGGTGAGGTGGCACAATGATTCTCAATCATTGGATGGGTAGATTTGTCGTGGGTCATCTGATGAAATCACCAGAACCATGTGTTGAAACCTTGATTATGCCACTCCCCTACATGTTAAGGTTTGAGCATGTTAGCCCGACACAATCCAATGTGTGTCATCAATCTCTCTTCTCATCTAGTAACTATTGGATCTGGTGGGTAAGTTGTGGGGTCTGTAGGGTGTTGCAGTGGTGTTGGTGATTGATTTGACCCTCCTTTAGAAATTGGCTCTCTTTGTCAGTTTCACCTTGTGCCTCCCTTTCCATATGGCTTCCTCTTATGTTCTATTATCAAAAATCACCTCCTTGAAGCTACATGTTTTCCCTGCATCAAGTATATTGTTATAATAATCAATATAGCTTGTAAAAAAATCGCTATTATATTAAATAAATAATAATAATAATAATAAAATCTTAATTTCAAAATAATAATTGTAAAATGTCTTTTAATTATAAGTTATAATTATTATTAAAATAATATAAATAAAAAATAAAAATAAAAAATATATATAATTAATTAAATAAAATATAATTAATTAATAATTAAATTCAAAGAAGAAAAAAAATTAATAACTGAAAAAGATAAATAAATAAATAAATATAATAATAATAACAATAATATATAATATAATATGATAATTAAATAAAAACCATTAAACATGAATTAAACAAACTATAACAAAATTATATATATCGCAATTATAAATAAATAAAATAATATATACATATAATAAATAACTAACCTACTTACCCTACCTCATTCTTCACCTACCTCACCTCACATACGTTTCATTTGAAGCTTTAAATAAGAGGTATGGGTTATATAAACCCAAAGTACCACATTTAATTGTCGTAAATACACCCCCCACATGGTTTAACGCTCCATTAATGATATGTGTATTTGTTAATTTTGTTTCAATGGCTTCTTCATGGTTTCTTCGCCTTTTGTTTTTTTAATTTTTTTTAATATGGTAGGTTTTCCATATGAGTTATTAGACATAGACATGTGGTATGCTTACCTGTCTCATTTTTGTGATGATGATCAAGTGCAATACCTCATAGAGTTTCACAACTACATTCCAAAGATGGGAGTACACCATGAATATGTTCTTATGAAACTCTTCATGATGTCCTTGGAAAGTGATGGTCGAAAATGGTACAGACAACTCCCTTCTGGTAGGATTTCCTCTCTAAAATAATTTCATACAATATTTCGTGACTATCATAAATGTATGTGTCCTGTAGGGTTACTTGATTTTGATTGTTGTGAACTTTTTAATCATAATAACCTTGGAAACAAATATGATGATAACAATGAAGAAAGTGAAATAGACTATGAATTTGAAATATAAAGTAACACTAATGAATCTAACTTGAAATACCTTCAAAAATCCTTTTCTATCGTATATGCTAATGAACGGGACATCTTATTGTCAAATCTTGAAGGCCATGAACAAGACACCTCTCTCTCATTAACATAATATCGTAAAACATATTTATGTCTTAAGCAAACTCAATATTATACAACTCCTATTGGTTCTAATTTGTCTTTGGTAGAAGATAATAATAAAAATAATAATAATAAAGGAGAGGTTACATCTGAATTATTAGATCTCGTATCCAACCAATCAAACATTATGTTACACACTCAGGAAGGTTTTGAACAACCTATTTATGATAGTTTTGAAGAAAGTGAGTGTCATGTTAATGATGAGGCTGTGAGTGCGCAGGACAAATCTAATGATTTTAATGAAATTTGTTTATCTCTCTTGGTTTACCTAATGAATGTTTGAATAAACTAGTTGCAACATCTAGCTTTTACCATCCAAAAAACCTTAAAGAATCTAATGATTTAACCATTAACGATAAATCTGATTTTTCTTCATTTGATTCTCATAATGGTAATATTTATAAAGAGGGTAAACCAAGCAATATTGAAGACAAAACTGTACTTACAACCCTATCAGTATTATATATTTATGACTGTGTGAATCAATCATCAATTGTAGAAGACCTATTTTCATCTAATGAGATGGCATGTAGTGATATTTTTAGTAATTTTTATTTTGTTGTTTATGACAGTCATGCCAATTTTTCAAATCCACCCATATATGACAAGTATGAAGATGAAGAATTGGCTTCTCCTCACCATCTTGAATTAAATGACAATCTATTTATGAGTGTAACTTCGTCATCATTTTGTTATTTCTATCAAAAAGTGTAACAAGAAAGGCTAAATTTTACTTGTGCCTTAGTCAAATTTAGTAATTGGATTTTCCACATCAGTATGATGACTTGGATGGAAGTCAAATTGTGTGAGATGGATTTCTCTACTAGTTTACTTAGTAAATTTGAGTTATAGGCTAGAAGGAGAGTTGTGCATGTAGGGATTGCTAAAATTTATTAATCTAATTCAGTTTGACTCAGTTAACTGAGATCAAGTAACTAATTGAGTCAATTGATGGTCCGTTGAGTAGTAGAATTGTTGTTCATTCAGTGATCTCTCAGTTAAAGTAGTCAATTAGCTAAAAGTAGCCCAGACATGCATGGAATTCGAATTGCCTAGCTGGAGTGGAGGAAAAGGCACATTGTAATCATCAATTGTATGCTAGTTGAGTGTATAGGCTTGTTAGTTAAGTGGGTGAATCATTACTTTGGAATTGCACAAGAAAATAGGAGAAAAATCCTATCTTTTAGGGGTTGATTTCCTCCAAGACTGTGCAAGGATATAGGATAAAGTTGGGGCCTTGAATTGGCTAAGTGTTGGCAAGAGTAGGATAGTTAGCAGGAGAACAGGTATACAGTGTAGGGTGTGCTTCATATTCGAAGCAAGACATTGTAATAGTTTCACATTCTCTTTCGATTAATGAAAATCAGTGGAGGGGTTTTCCCCACTTGGGTTCCCCTGTAAATCATTGTGTTCTTATGGTGTTTTAATAGTTGCATGTCATTACATGTGTTTCTAAATTTTGATTTCCATTCCACAGAATAATAGAGGAAATTTGTAATCTCTTGTTGTAGTATACCTGGGGGGGTGGTATGGGGTACAAAGGGAGGTATGCAAGGGAATAATCTAATAATGAGATGGGTCATAGTTAATTGGTAAGCCCATAGTATTAGATATATAGTATTGAAATAACCATGGTATTGTATGTATGAGGCCTATATAGAGGCTAGAGACTCCCCATTGAGATATATCAAGGAATATTGTATGGACAAGCATATGGCTTGTGGAGTGTTCTCCTTCTTTAAGGAGTGATTGTATGGTGTTACCCTACCTTAAGGGTTTTGATCAATAAAGAGAAGCATTTCTATATGGCCTCATACATACAATACCATGGTTCTCTCAATACCATATATCTAATACCATGGGCTTACCAATTAACTATGGCCCATCCCATTATTACATTATTCCCTTGCATACCTCCCTCTGTACCCCATACTATCCCACCTAGGTATACTACACTTGTTTTCAGTTTGAATACATTAGTGGTAGAAAAATTCTATTAATTTCTACATGGTATCAGAGTAGAAATCACACTAGAATTCAATTGATTGAGCCTCTCCTTCAGATATTTCAATTTGCAAATTCAATGAAGCAGTTTTCTTCCATGCAGGAAAACTTCTTTCAATGGATTGAGATTGGAGTATGCCCTTGAGGGAACCTAGAATTTCATAGCTTGGAAGGACAGGATTGAATCAATGCTCTATGATAATGGTGTGTTGGAGTACACCAAAACTGACATTCCAAAGCCAAATGCATCAAATGTGCAACAGTTAGCCCAGTGGAATAAGGATACTGCAAAATTTAGGAGGAGCATCGTGGAGGGTAGGAGAGACCACATAGTCTCGAATTTACATGGAAAAAAGACTCCATTTTCTATGTGAAAGAACCTCACTGGTTTATTAAAAAATAGCAATTATGTCGCGAAATTGGCATTGAGAGACAAGCTCGGAAACATCTGATTCAAAAAAGGAGAAACCATTCCACATTACCTCTCTAGGTTCACTCAATGTCGAGATGAGCTTGGAGGAGTTAGATAAAATATTCCCTCCTAGGCCTTCCAAAATCTTGACATAGCTACCATGACTTTGTAAATGGAAGGGACAAATTTCCAAATTGGGAGAGACTTTGTTCTGATCTGGTACAGGAAGAAATTTGATGGAACATTAGAGATAGAGTAACACAAAAATCTGAGGAAGAGAATTTTTCCTTGTTTGGGAAGGGCAAGAAAGGAAAGGGAAAGAATGCCCAAAGCAATCCAAAGTCCATCCAAAACAATGGCAGGAAGAAGGACCTAAGAAAGATAAAATGTTTTAACTACCATGAATTCGAGCACTATGCAACAAAGTGTCCACACAATAAGTCTAATAGGAAGCCTTCAGGAGGAGCAAGAGGTGAAGCACTTGCCTCACAATTTGAATTAGACTTCACCCTGATTGCATGCATGGCTAGCACTATGATGGGGAGCATGTGGTATCTAGATTTAGGTGCCTTGTTCCATATGATAGGATCAAAACAATTCTTCCATAGCTTAGAGGAGAAGGATCTCCATATGCACATTGAACTTGGGGATGATGGGTGGTACAGTACCAAAGGAATTGGAAATATAACCTTTAAGAGGGAGTTACTCTCCCATCTTCATCTAAAAGATGTCATTTACGTACCTAGGTTTAAGAATAACTTGATCTCTATAGAGTTATTGGAGGATCACGGCTATGATGTTGTTTTTAGTAAGGGGAGGCCTTTTTGAGACATGTATCTACCAGGCAGGTGAAATAGATTGGAGTTCGTGTGAAGAAACTATACAAACTTGAGGTAGAAGCTTGCGTTGCACTAAGTAGCAAGGCACGAAAACTTAAAAGTCGGGATGTCGGAGAACTTTGGCATAGGCGCATGGGACACTTACACCATGGGGTCTTGAAGATCATGCAGGAGATTACCACCAGTCTCCCGAAATGCACCCCTGAAATGCACCCCTGACCAACATGATGTCTGCAAGGGATGCACATTGGGAAAATATGTCAAATCCACCTTCCATCCTGGCCGAGATAGCAGATTTGGAGCAGTATTGGAGCGAGTCCACTCTGATGTATGTGGACCATTTTCTATAGCCTCTATAGAAAAACACATGTATTATGTGGTTTTTGTTGATGACATTTCAAGGAAATGTTGCTTCTTCTTCATGCGAAAGAAGGATGATTTTTTCTCAAATGTTGTTGAATTCAAAGCATTGTTGAAAAGGAGGCTAGTAAGAAACTGAAAGCCATAAGAAGTGATAATGGAGGAAAAATTGTTTCTAGCACCTTGAAGGACTTTTGTGCCAAAGAAGGTATTATAAGAGAATTGATAGCACTTCATAACCCATATCAAAATGGGTGGTTGAAAGGAAGAACATAAGCATAGTGGGAGTAGCAAGAGTTATTTTGCATGATCAAGGGTTGACATTACAACTATGGGTAGAAGTATGCAACACCATAGTTTATTTGCAGAACAAGATCCCTAATATAATATTTAGCATGATCACACCCAAAGAAGCTTTCTCTAGGAGGAAGCCAGATGTATCTCATTTCAAAAATTTTGGAGCTATTGTGTATTGTCGTGTCTCCAAGGATAGCAACAAGAAACTTGAGCCTACAGCTGAGATGGGAGTCTTTTTAGGATACACAGAGACACCACATAACTATATGGTGTATTTTCCCTCACTCAGGGTGATAGTACTGAGGAGAGATGTCAATCTTGATGAGGAGATGGTTATGAGATGCTCTCTAAAGCGAGAATTGATTATCCCTCAGGAGGAGGAGCTTCTAGTTTTTAAGGAGGAGCTTCATGCAGAGCTTCAGGATGTTGTGGAGCAGCCACATGTGGAGGAGCAGACAGGAGGCCGAGTGGAGGCACCCACTCAACCATAATCTTCCAAAGAGGGGAGGAAGATAACCAGATAAGTTGACATATTGGTACAAGATGTGCAGGAGCATGTGGAAGCTCCTATATCTTAGCGCAAGCAAAGGAGGTCACCAAAAAGTTACACCAACTATATGGCTCTCATGACAGTGCTCATTGAGTCAGAGCCTTCTTTATTTGATGAAGCATTTTCTCAACCAATGTGGGTTGATGCCATGGTGGAGGAGTATGATTCCATCATGAAGAACATTGTATGGGAGGTGAAGCCAAGGCTAGAGAACAAGTCAGTGGTTGGTTCCAAATGGATCTACAAATGGAAGCATGTAGTTGATGGGAGAATCGAGAAGTACAAGGCCAGATTTGTGGCCAAAGTTTTCTCTCAAGTAGAGGGAGTGGACTATCAGGAAAAATTTTCACCAGTGGCAAGATATTCCTTGATCAAATCAATTCTAGCATTGGTTGCGCAGTTGGGGTGGAAGATACATCAAATGGATGTGAAAGCCATCGTCCTCAATGGTGTTGTTGAGGAAGAAATTTACATAAAGAAGTCAAAGGGATTTGAGACATAATATAGGAAGACATGTGCGTAAACTCAGAAGTGCCCAGTATGGTCTCAAACATGCGCCACAAGCATGGTGCACTCAAATTGATACATATCTAAGTGGATTTGGCTTCAAAAAAAGTGAAGTGGATGCCAACCTCTATCACATTGTAGTAGATGGCAAGTTTCTTATCTTGGTTTTGTATGTTGATGATTTGATACTTACAGGGGATGAGTAGTTGATACACTCTTGCAAAGAGGACCTTGCAAGAGAATTTGAGATGAAATACATGGCCTTGATGAATTAATTCCTTAGGCTAGAAGTATTGAAGGGTGATGGTGAGTTGTTTGTGAGTCAAGGAAATTATTGCTTTAAAATATTTCAAATATTTCACATGGAGAATTGCAATCCTATGGACGCACCTCTAGCTACAAACTGGAGGAAGGACAGCGCATATTCAAGAGAGGCAGTAGATGCTACCATTTATAGACAACTTGTGGGATCCTTGATCTATCTGGTGAACACAAGGCCCAACATATGCTATGCAGTTAATCAGTTGATTTGAGCCATGGTGAAGCCTACCAAGTTGTATTGGAAGGCAACAAAGCATGTGTTGAGGTACCTTAGAGGCACAACTGAGTATTGGTCATGGTACAGGAGGACAAAGGGAGTGAAGCTCCAAGGCTTCACCAATGCAGATTGGGTAGGGAGTCCATCAGACAGGAAAATTACTTTAGGTGTTATCTTCAATGTTGGGTTTGCAGCTATTCCCTGGTTCAGCAGGAAACAAAGGTTTGTGGCACTCAGCTCAGCAGAGGCTGAATACATGGTTACAAGTCAAGCATCATGTGAGGCCATATGGATGAGGAAGATACTTAGGGGTCTTTTCATTCAGGATATGGATCCGACAGTGATTTATTGTGATAATCAATGATCCAGGTGGCTCCAGACACACTTAGATTCAGTAGTGGCTTTAGAATAGCTCAAAAATAAAAGTTGGCATATTGATGTTAAACTAGGACCAGATCGTATTTCTCATTGCCTCGATTCCAATGATCGTAACGACACTCAAATTCGAGTTCGTATGCTCCAAATATTCACAGTCAAAGTTCTGGTCAAACTTGATCAAGTGGCATGCTTAAGGAGGCAACAAATTGATAGAAACCCGACACGCAAAATCTAGCCACCGGAACGGGAGAATTTGTAGAATGGTTAATTTACCCAATAACCCTTATTTTCATGAAAATTAAAAATGGCCAAATTATTTTATAAAAAATAAAAAATATTAAAATAGGGTGGCGAGCTGCCACCCTTGACATCATTCTATCAACAAATTGAATGGGGTGGCAGGTGGTCAAACACCACCACCCCCAACACAACTATATGCCATATTATATAAAAAAATAACAAGTGGTAGACAGCCCATCTACCTGTACACCCACCCCACCAAACAAATACTATATATCAATATAGTGTGAGGTCGGCGGGGTTCAAATCTACCTGACCCCATTTATACAAACCGTAAACTCCAAACCACTAACGTATATTAACTAGGCATCAAAATATATCAGCTTGTTGACAACCGCATTTAACGTAACTAACAACAAAATATATAACACACCATTTCTAAAAGCGGGGGTTGGTGGGGTTGGAACCCCTTACCTCCCGCCACTATACTTAGCACTCTAACCAACACGCCAACAGCACTTGTTGGTAAATCTTCCCTCAAAAATATATATAATCTCACCTTTTTCATTCGACAGGGAAGGAGGAGCGGAGTTCCGACTAGCAGAACCATGAGTTGCAGGAGGGTGGAACCATGAACGAGAATCCACAAGATGTTGAGAAAGATTCCCTTGAGGGCTAGATATGTCGGCGACAGAATTTGACAAATGGATAGTCATTTTTGCATGTCTTCTCACCAGGAGTCCAACCATGCAGTAAGAATCTCTATATGAGCAACAGAAATATAGGTGTCTAGTAGCAAGAAATCTTTGGAGAATCTTGTGGAATTTTAAAGATTCCCTTAGATGCTAATTTTTTATCGAGGCAGAACATTGTCAAATTTATAATCATTTTTCATAGAATTTCACATTGAGCGCAATGGTGTGCTCAAAATCTTCATCTGAGTAGCAGATATTTTGGCCATCTTCATAAAGGAATATTTGGGGGAATCTTCAAGATTCCCGAGGGTCCAAAATTTGACGGTGTCAGAATTCACTAGTGCAGTCTATTTCAGCAGCTGAGCTATGCATTTTTCAGCCATCACTTGGAGTGGAGGTATATGATGCAATTATGTTATGTTTTTCTTTTGTTTTGCTGAGATGATGTTTATATTGTTGAGATCTCTTATTGATATTATGTTGAGGGATACTTTTTTGCCAAATCATGTGAGATTTTATTAGCTTGTCATGTTGAAGGAATGCCTATTTGAGTGAAAGTTTCTATAGGACATCTCATGGAGAGACATGCCACTCTTGCTGAGGGAATTTGCCCATATGAGTGAGAGTTCCTGAGAACATATCATGGAGAGAAAAGCCACTCTAGTTGAGGGTATTTTTCCTTGTAATGACAAATAACATTCCATGTACATCATCATCATTTGCAGCATTAAATGAAGCAACCTCCACTCTCTTGACATTGGGCCCAAGGATGTAACCCACACTTGGTGAACTCCATTATCAATGTGTTTTGTGTACTTGATTTGATGATTGTCATTATGTTTCATCTTCTTTACAACATGCACATATGGATTTTCATACTCTTTTAGACGCAATTTTGCTAACATCATAGAAGTAAAATACCTTGGATAATTCTGGTAGTTGAAGAGATTCGGATCAAGTTTGGTATCAGAGCAGTCTTCTTGCTAATGTGAATTGCGAGTGTGAATTATTAAACGTGCAACAAGAAAGAAAATGGAAGATGAAAGAGATATGTACGAGGCCTTCTATAGGATGTCAAAAATGGTAGACATAATATATGAATCTTATGAGGAGAAAATGGCAAGAGAGGAATGGGAGAAAGAAAGAGTAGAGGAAGATTTTCTGTCTACCCCCTTGAGTGTACATTCATCTTCTTCATCACCTTTTCATCATTCAAATGAGGAGATTAGTCAGAGCCTCAAGCAGAGAATTTTGAATTGAGGATACTTCTATGAGAAGAGAAAGAGGAGAAGCACAAATTGTAGCTTCAATTATGAGCCATAGAAGAGGCCTTGGAAGAATTGATGCGCAACGAAATCTTAACGAAGCCATCATCACTTGTTTCAGAATTAACATCTGAGGTAAACATTATTTGTCATTCTTCAATTTCATTTTCACGTGACATTATTTCTATTGGAAACATGAAGGAACCCATTTTAGGAACTGACATGAGACTCCTTACCAAGATGGGGTATAAATGAGTAGGACTTGGTGTTAATGGCCAAGGCATGACTCAACCATTGGAGGCTGTACAAAGACCTTGATTTGCAGGTTTGGGATACATTGAAGGAGATTGCTCAAAGGTGTCAAAGGATTCCATGAAATTTTTGAAACTGGCAAGAAAAGACAACGATGTGAACACATCACCATCCTCCCATGATAATGCACATCACAAAGGAAGAGCTAAGGCAAGCTCTACTATTCAAAATCACACCAGGGACAGTCAAGAGAGGTATAAACAATCTTAGTATTCTAAAGCTCATTTTGATTATAAGAACATTGTTAATGATGAACATAAATCATGGCATTGAAAACTACGTAACTTTTGTGGTTTACATAACCATGTGTTTGCTAAGTGTTCGAAGAATGGCAGAAAGAAAAGAGGATGAGGCGTGGAATACCTTCTCCACATCAGGGAAGGAAGAAGGTAAAGAAGGTCTGGAGAAAGAAAACATTTTGCAATCATTGCAACAGAGGTGGACATCAAAGAGCCACATGTTGGAGGTTCCATCCAGAACTATGTCTCAATGTAAAAGTGCTCATGTAGAAACCAGTTGATGAAGATGTTCAACAAGAAAATCAGCCACAAGGAGATGACCCATTCACTTTTATATGAGTGAGAGATGTTTTTTCTAGATATGGTAGCTTGTCATGGCCACATTTTGTAAATCATGTGTTGCAATTTAAAATTCAAAACTGATGACGTGTTTTCCATCGTTTATTGAAGCAACGATGATGTTTTGGCCTTTTATTGATTACTAGGGATTAATTTCTATTCTGATTTAAACTTGACCAAAGAGTGTGTCTTATAAACTCTTGTCAAGTATGGGGGATGATTGGGTCACGGTTGGTCATGTAATTAAGCATGTGATGCAAATATTGTACTACAGGTTTGCAGAGGATGCAGTTGTTGGCTCATCACTTATGGCTCCAAAGGACAAGGGTGAAGGAAAAGAAAGTGTGACCTATCAGGGCACTTGTGGTGCAGATAATGTACAGAATAGTTGTAGATTATGTTCATGCTTTTGGTGGCCCATAATCTCCTTAATGGGGAGGAATGCTCCGGGTGGCTCCAAACATACTCAAATTCAGAAGTGGCTTTAGAATATCTCAAAAAAAAGACCAGATCATAGTGCTCGTCTCCTTAATTCCAATAGTGTGAATGGCACCCAAATCCGAGTTCGTATGCTCCAGATATTCGCTGTCAAAGTTCTGGTCAAACTTATCCAAGTGGCAGGCTTAAGAAGGAAACAAATTGACAGAAACCTGGCACACAAAATTCGGCCACTGGAATGGGAAAATTTGTAGAATGGTTAATTTGCCCGATAACCATTATTTTTTGGAAAATTAAAAATGGCCCAATTGTTTTATAAAAAAAGAAAAACAAAAAATAAATAGGGGTGGCAAGCTACCACCCCCAGCATCATTCTATCAATGAATTGAATAGGGTGGTAGGCAGTCAAACCCCACCACCTCCAGCACAACCATATGCCACATTATATAAAAAAAATAACAAGTGGTGGGCGAGCCACCCGCCAACACACCCACCCCACCAAAATAATAACATATATAAATATAGTGTGAGGTCGGTAGGGTTTGAACCTATCCAAGCCCTATTTATACAAACGGTCAACTCCAAACTGTTGATATATATTAACTGTGCATCAAAACATATCATCGCATTGACCGTCGCATTTAACGTAACTACCAGCAAAATATATAATGCGTAATTTCTCAAATGGTTGGTCAGTGGGGTTCGAACCCCCGACCTCCTGCCACCATACTTAGCACACTAACCAACACACCAATCGTGCTTATTGGTAAATCCTCCACCACAAACATATATAAAATTTCCTTTTTCATTTGACAGGGAAGGAGGAGCGGAGTTCCAAAAAATGGAACCATGAGTTGCAAGAGGGCGGAACCATGAACAAAATCCACAAGATGCCGAGAAAGATTCCCTTGAGGGCCAGAGATGCTAATGACAAAATTTGACAAGTGGATAGTTGTATTTGCACGTTTTATCTCTAGGAGTCCAACTGTGTAGTTAGAATCTCCATCTGAGAAACATAAATGTACATCTCCAGCAACAAGGAATCTTTGGAGAATCTTGTGGAATCTTAAAGGTTCCCTTGGAGATTGATTTTTTACCAAGGCAGAATGTTGTCAGCTTTAAAGTCATTTTTCATAGAATTTCACAAGGAGCACAATGGTGTGCTCAGAATATTCATCCAAGCAGTGAATGTTTTGGCCATCTTCAGGAAGGAATCTTTGGGGGAATCTTCAAGATTCTCGAGGGCCAAAATTTGACGGTGTCAAAATTGGACTAGTTTACATTCTATTCTGCATCATTCATCGCTATGAATTCAGTGGTGTAATCCATTTTAGCAACTAATATATGAATTTTTCATCCATCACCCAGAGTGGAGGTATATGATGCAGTTATGTTATGATTTTCTTCTGTTTTTCTAAGATGATGTTTGTATTGTTGAGATCCCCGATTGCTATTATGTTGAGGGATACTTATTTGCCACATCATGTGAGATTTTATTAGCTTTTCATGCTAAAGGAATGTTTGTTTGAGTGAAAGTTCCTATAGGACGTCTCGTGGAGAGACATGCCACTCTTGTTGAGAGATACTTGTTTGCCACAACATGTGAGATTTTATTAGCTTGTCATGCGTAAGGAATGCTTGTTTGAGTGAAATTTCCTATAGGATGTCTCATGGAGAGACATGCCATTCTTGTTGAGGGAATTTTCCCATATGAGTGAGAGTTCCTGGGAACTTCTCATGGAGAGAAAATCCAATCTGGTTGAGGTAATTTGTCCTTGTAATGATAAAGAACATGCCAAGACATCATCATCATTTGCAGCATTAAATGAAGTGACCTCGACTCTCTTGACACCAGGTCTAGAGATGTAACACACACTAGCTGAACTATGTTATCAATGTGTTTTGTGTACTTTGATTTGATTATTTTCATTATGTTTCATCTTCTTTACAAAATGCACATGTGGCTTTTCATACTCTTTTAAATTCAATTCTACTAACATCATAGAAGTAAAATTTCTTAGATAATTTTGGTATCTTAAGAGATTTGGATCAACCAAAGTTGTATCAAACTCTTTGATAATCCATTATTTCAAGACAGATCAAAGCACATTGATATTAGGTGCCATCACATGCGGGATTGTGTGCAAACGAGAATTATGATGCTAGTGTACATTCCAATTGAGGAGAAAGATGAAGATATCTTAACAAAAGCGTTGTTAAGAGGCAAATTCAAATTCCACGGGTGCAGTATATGGGTGGTGCAAAATCCCTTTCTTTCTAAGAGGGAGTGGTAGAAAGTGTAGAAGGAAAGGCTAAATTTGACTTATGCCTTAGTCAAATTTAGTAATTTGATTTTCCACATCAATAGGATGATTTGGATGGAAGTTAACTTGTGTGACATGGATTTGTCTACTAGTTTACTCAATAAATATGAGTTATAGGTTAGAATTAGTGTTGTGCATGTAGTGATTGAAAATTTAGCAATCCAATTTAGTGATTTTTAGTTTGACTCAGTTAACTGAGCTCAAGCAACTAGTTGAGTTAGTTGGAGCTCAGTTGAGTAGTAGAGTTGTTGTTAACTCGGTGATATCTTAGTCAAAGTAGTCAATCAACTAAAAATAGCCCATACATGCATGGAATTCAAATTTTCTAGCTGGAGTGGAGGAAAGTGCACATTTTAATCATCAATTGTAAACTAGTTGAGTGTACATGCTTGGAAGTTAAGCAGGTGAATCATTCCTTAGGAATCACTCAAGTAGATAGGAGAACATTCCTATCTTTTAGGAGTTAATTTCCTCCAGGATTGCTCAAAGAAATAGGACCAAGACGGGGCCTTGAATTGGCTAATTGTTGGCCAAAGTAGGACAGTTAGTAGCAGAAGAGGTTTACAATGTAGGGTGTGCTTCAGATTCGAAGCAAGACATTATAATATTTTCTCATTCTCATATGATTAATGAAAAGTAGTGGAGGGTTTTTTCCCAGTTTGGTTCTCCTATAAATCATTGTGTTATTGTGGTGTTTTAATGGTTGCATGTCATTGCTTGTTTTCTAAATTGTGATTTCAATTCCACCTAATAGTAGAGAAAAATTGTAATCTCTTGTTTTCAGTTTGAATACATCAGTAGTAGCAAATTTCTATTAATTTCTACAATTTCAATTCTTTAGATAAACAAGAACATATTAAGCATAATTATTTAACTGATTTAACAGCTTTACATGATAATGAACTTGTTTATGATGACCATATTGTACTACAAGAGGATTATATCTTGGACCTTATGGTTGTTAATTTGTCGAATTTTATCATTATTTGTTTATTTTTAAAATTGGACACAACTAATTTAGAGGAAATACAAGATAGCCATGAGGTAAATATATACGAACATCCTTTTCATAAGCAAGTTGTTGATACTTCAATATTCTTTCCATCAGATGTTCATACAGGGTTGCATGATTTTGTTGAAACATGGATGAGTGAGTATTTCGAAAGGGTTTCTTCTTGTTTTCAATCAAATGTGAAGATATTCCTCGAAGGCCTGGTAAAATAATTTCTCCCATGCTTTTTTAAATACATAACTGTATTATTATTATTATTATTATTATTATTATTGATCAAAATGAAGCCTAAAATCATGAAGTTTCCCACTAACAATATTTTCATTTGGTTACATTGGATTTTCAACTTCTTTGATAAATATTGTCATTGAAACACACTGTATGTAAACCATGCACATAAATAAACTTTTGTTTAACTACGCTTTTTAGGTTTAGAATGAATAAAGATGAAATTGTTTATGTCTTAAAGAATACTTAGACGATCATAGCCAGAATGGAATACAAATCTATGAGTCCTTATTATGCACCATATTAACGAGTTTTTTAATACATATTTAAAGACTTTGTTTGTAAATCATGGTTGAGGGGTAACTATCTTTCAAAGGGATCAAACCTCAATACCTCTAATAGTCTTAGCTTCATATCAAGCATTTTTACCATAGATTTATTTTCATACTACTTACACAAGAATACCAAGGGATTTCATTGACTTATAGGTTCTAGAACTATAAACATAAGGATTGGTTTTCATAAATATAATCGAAACTTCAGTGGAACAAGTTAGTCACATCACAACCATGAATGAGACCTTCCCATGTCACCATACTACCCTGGGGATAGGAACCTATGTTTTCTTACGTTTGATGAAATTTATCTTGTAATGAGGTGATAGTTGATGAGTGTTACAGCGATTGATGGTTGGCATTGATGTCAACCTAGATCTGTGTTGAAGATGATATGATTACTTGTTGGTTGCTATGGAAATTTTTATGTTGTAGGTGCTTTGATGGTTTTCTTGTTTGGTTAGTCATCTAGGTCTCCTTGTAGATGATGGTTGTGTTGAGATGAGTTTGATGGTTGGACGATGCTTGTAGTCTTGCATTTTAGATGCGTTTGATGCTTCTAAGTCATGGATTGGAATCCTGATGATGTCTAAAGGGATTGCAGAGGCTATTATGATGTATCAAGTTTCCTTCTACAATTGAGATTCATGGTAAATGTCACTTGATACAAGTTATCCACTAATGAGTTGGTTCTTACAATTCACCATGTATAAGCTCAAAAGGAGGATGTAGAGATTGTTTTGAGGCTTTTCATGACTCTGATAAGCTATATAGATGCCGAAGATGTTGAGCAAGAAGTTGGGGGCATTTTTGAAATGAAGATCTTGTGTTTTCCTTCATCCTCTTCCCAATTGCACTAATGTTGGGTCATCAGAGTGATTGAAATAGTCCAGTCCCTTGGAGGATATGCTCATGCAAGCGACCAAGCTTTCCAATCAAGTTTGAGTAGAGTTGTGCAAGAGACTATGTCTGTAAGTGGAGTTTCCTCAGTTTCCTCGCACTCCTCAAATGATTTAATTGGTTTTTATGATATATTTTGTTTGTGAATCTTCGTAAAAGGTTAATAATTGACTAAATCAATATGTATGGTTAATTTTTGAAGTGTGAATGCTTTAATGGAGTAAGTAGTGGAGTATTAGCAAGATTTGTTTAAAAGGAGGAGTATATCAACCATTGGGAGTGAGTGAATTGAACATATATTTGTGTAGTGAGTAGAGGGCGACCCCCTGCAACACATAATATTACAGAGGTCAAATTTATTGAGGTGTACACACACATAAATAAACCATTGAGATCCAAAAATAGTGTGATGCATGTAGAGGTCAATTCTCACTGTTGTAGAGGAAGAGTTTGATTTACAGTGAAAGATAGAGTTCGCAAAATTTGATTTACAATCAAAGACAGAGTTTGTGAAGTTTGATGTAGAATTTATATAGCACATGGATCAGAAATTATTGGAGCTCAGTATAGTTTGATGGTCTGACATTTGTGTGTGTAGAGATTACTTATTGTTGTAGCATGTTGTTGTGATTTGTTGTAGGGTTTCAATTCTATTTTTTGAATGTGTTGATGTGTAGGAATATTTTTTCCCCGTGCAAAAATCATAACTTTTCATTAATTAGAAAAACTACATGTAGTAGATGCCTGTATGGCATATGCAGTATGTGCAGTATGTTGGCCTTAGCCTTAAGATATATATATATATATATATATATATATATATATATATATATAGTATGTACATAATTTACCACGGAGGGTATACTGATAAGTTCATGAGAAAAAATATATACATATTACCAACTAGAATTGACATGATAAATCATAACTTTTCATTAATTAGAAAAAATACATGTAGTAGATGCTTGTATGGCATATGCAATATGTGCAGTATGTTGGCCTTAGCCTTAATACAGATATCTATATCTATATATATATATATATATATATATATATATATATATATATATATATATATATATATATATATATATATATATATATATATATATATATATATATT
>Ga0068628_1000030_pt1 | contig 24957 bp, 26 predicted proteins | sample InSIn2gowninarea_FD_77431 | JGI IMG/M metagenome (GOLD analysis project Ga0068628, IMG submission 77431) | Clean room microbial communities from NASA Spacecraft Assembly Facility at Jet Propulsion Laboratory, Pasadena, California, USA -... ... | reverse complement strand
TAGATTGGTATATCTTTTATGGCCTCGAGAAGTGGTATTTTCACACATAATTGTTTAAGATTGCCCAGAAGTTCAGTCTCTTTTGGGTTTGGTTGCGTGGTTCCAGTTAATCTCTTAGGAAAGGGTGGAATGGATTTGGGTTCACCTTCTTGTTTCTATTCCTCATCCTCCTTAGGAGGAGGCTGGCTATCTAGGAGGACCTTCCTAGATCATAGGTTGATCTCCTGAATCTCCACACCATAGGTAGGGCATGTTGTCTTTCCAGTATATACATGTTGGGCATGTTTGTTATTGGGGTTCGGGTTCAGTTGAGTAGACATCTGGGGTTGTCTCGGAGGAGCAGGAGGTAATGGTTGTGGTTGAGCATGTGGTGGAGGAAAAATAGTAGGAGGAGAGTTGTATTAGGGCCTCCACCCCTATTGAGGTGCATTCCACTGAGGTTGTGACTGAACATGAGAATGAAACGAATGAGCAGCAGGTTGAGTATGGTATTGAGATGGATATGACCAAGGAGGGTGTGCAGACCAAGAAGGATGAGCAGGGGACCCCAAGAAGGTATGTAAGTGGATTGGTTGGGGTTATAATAAGTTTGGGATGTCCCTTGCATCCCTTGCTGGTAAGGTCTAGATCCATGTGGCCTCCTTTGGTTTAGGAAGTAGAGTAGTTCAGTGGCTCCTTCAACCCATTGGTACATAGGTTGATTGGCGAAAGGAAATGGAGTAGGTGCTTTCAGAAGGTTGGGAAGGTGAGAAGAGGGCCTAAGGGGTCCCTAGCACGCTTCCAGAGAATTTCACAATGATCAGATCTCAAAAAGCTGCTCACGTGAACTTCTATAGGAAGTTTGCAGGGGTTCTACAGGAAGAGCCGAAAGATGATTTTAGAGGGTTGATGGTGGAAAAATGGTGGAAAAGTGTAATTGGAGGATGGATGAGGATGTGAAGGGGTCTAGGACCTGGTAAATGAAGTTAAGGAGTGATGAAAGTGGTTGGATTTGTTCAAGGATGGAGGAAGAAATGTTGCACACGAATGTAGAAATTAGGGAAAATTGGGAAAGTGTGGAAAATGAAGGGAAGGAATCTTGGATTAGGGGTTGGAGCAGATTTTATGATGGAGGAAGGATAGGCAGGGATGTATTACAGGTGTTCTACACACTATTTTCCAAAACTAATCGAACAAAGACTAGAAAAACCAGAGATCTATCTATTTTGATCTAATCTGACCTAAAAACCAGAAACATGATGAGCAGAAGTTTATAGACAAGAAATCATGCAAGATAATTATGGAAACTAAGAAAGAACAAATGTAAACATGTCAGTACAACTGGTAGCAACTTTTCCCAACTAAAAATCTACCACTAGCAATTGCATTGAAAGGAAAAAACAATGTTTTTGTGGCAGCAAGTATGCCTTGGTCTCAACTCATGGTTCCAAGGAGGGAGAGGTGAGATCAAGGGTTTCTTGTTGGCCTTTTTGCAGATATTTTCTGTCACCAAACTATCAAATCAACTTGAAGCATGAAAAGTTATTTTAATCATCAAAAGCAACCTAAGTAACAAAGCAAGATCTTAACCTAGATAACAGAAATTATTCTATGAATGCAAGGAAAACACGTAAAAGTACACAAAGGAGGTACTAGAACTTGGGTTGGGCCCAACCCCAAGAGCTACAGCATCCTAAGAAAGATCAGAGCTAGTGCAAAGTGAAATTTATCTCCATTACTCAAAAAATAATCATGTCATAAAACTGTTTACAGCAAGAGCTCGAAAATGAGCTGAAATGCAGAGCTGCACTAAAGCACGAAAAAAAAATTGTTCAATAGCTAAAATACCAAGGCTTGAAGCCTTCCTACTTATGCACCACGAGGACTCCCAACAACCCTCCTTAACTCTAGGAGCTTGGCTGCTCAAACTACAATTAATCAGCCACTTCACAAAATCTGCTCAGCTGCCCCTTGAAATCATCTTTGGTGGGTTGTTGAACTCTGAGCTAATGGTGGAGAACTCGAGGAATGGGTCATTTAGTGTAGGAGACTGATCCGGATTTAAGCAGGAATGAAATAGATTACAGAGATAACCATAAATACAGAGATGCGATAACCATAAAAACAAAGATGCAGTGGAAATAATACTTCATTTCATTAATGGAGAATACCGAAATATGCTTACAAATAGAGATAACCCAGCTAGGGCGATGATAGCTTATCTCTGAGAAGAGATGTGTCGGCTACATGCCTCTGAACTATTCTGAACTGTGTTTACAATGAGGCTCGAAGGCCTATTTATTATTGAGAAATAATGGAAAACCCTTCACATTCCAAAACCTAACCTTAGAAGATGAAACGCCAAATTGTGGGCCCCGTTTTGGGGTGAGCTGGACAGCCAACTTCTCGGGGTCGCGAATTGGTCATATTATCTCTGTTTGATGTGCATGACAGCCCGTTGGAAAGATCTCTCTGAGGACTATGATGGAAAAGACAATTTTTATCAAAAAAATCGCTGGCGGTAGATTTCCCAAAAAAAACGTCGTTTAGGGCCTCAAAACGACTCTGGAAGTTTAGGACCCGAAAAAATGCTAAAAATAATAAACTGCGCTATAATTAAGGAAACTGAAAAACTGAAAGAGACAGTTGTGGGGGTCCAAATGGGATAGGTGGGTGGCCACCAACATCCACCTGGATCAGAGACACCCTTCCTACAATTCCTTAGCCTTGTTCCTTCGTATTTGGCTATCAACTTGCTCATAAATGCTTGACCTTGGTCCAAAAGATGTCCAAAAATCTGAAATAAGCACGTATTAGACTTCGTGGTCAAGTGACTATTTTGATTCATTCAATTAACATAAATATATTCAAAAGCATGTATAAAACTATGAAGAATGGTGGATTAATCAAGAATAATAGGCAAAATGAGCCCAATAAGTTACCCATTTTTGGGGCTCATCAATAATCAAACTTACAATTGAACTCATACTTCTAATCTACATTTTTATTTCCTTCCTAACTCCAATTAAAATCATTATGGAAATCACTTTTCCAAAACATGCAATCACAAAATTATTCATATTAAATCAAAACCTGCAAAATTAATTCCATGATTCTGTGTAGCAATACTATGTCTAATCTTTCTCCTGAGCTGTAATAGTCTTTAATTTATAAGACCCCTCCCATAAACTAACTTATACTCGCCATTTTTAAGCAATCCCTCTTAATCTATTCCTTTATCTAGCACTGTAGTGATCCATCAAGCTATCAATATCTATAGAAATCTTCATGCTCTTTATCCACAATTATTGAGAAAATCCATAGTCTACATAGATTTTACTTTCCAGAGACTAAATCGTCTCTCTTTAATAATTACTCAACATCCCCCAAAAATAAAATACATAAGAGATTCAAAAGTTTTGGCTTTGAATCTTCAAAAATAATTCCTTCAATCTCAAGAGTGCTATTTAGGCTCAGTATTGTTATGATAATTCATATATCATTTAGATGAGAAGATGGTCTTGCTTTGATACCACAAATGATGTCATATGACATCGAACTCCATTTGATGCATAGGTGGGCAGGTGGTTCAACCTCAAATCTCCTTTAAAAACAATATTAAACCAAAAATATATGAAAATAAAATGTAATTGCAATTGCTAAATACACAAAAAATAACCTTCTATTATGTTTTTACATACACAAGTTAGTTTCAGTGGCTTCATGTGTTATACAAAAACTTCTAAAATATAGACCTCCTTATTTCCTGATCCTTGAATAGTTTGTGCTATAGAAACTTCAATATACAAGAACCATGCACTGTTCTCTATGCGGATCAACTGTCATTAACATTTTTTTCTTTTTGGTCAGGTCAAGAATAAACCTTCTTTTCACTCATTAGAATGGTCCATAAGCTTGACTACATGGGGTCCCACTATGAGCAAGGGTAAAAAATAGAATTGGTCAAGAGATCGACTAGTCGAAAGGTTGGCTATCGATTTAGTTGGGAGGTCAGAGGTCAAGGCCCACTATGAGGTCGAGATTTGGGCTCCTTCATAACCTGATTACACCAAATATAGTTGGGGGTCAACTTTAGCTTGAACTTTAACTATGGTTGATCGGTGGTTGGCCCAACTAGAAAATCTCCATGAAAAGTAGATATAGGAATAAAATCCAACAATTGACAAACTTAAAACTTAATGGAATTCTGGCATTTTTTAAATAAAAAAGACTAAGTCTTCGATCCTTTATGCTCTATATTGAGATAGGCTTCTGTTGCAAAATTTGATCCTAGCTTAAACACCTCTGCAACACTTTCTTCTAATACATGTGTGCTTGTGATCGATCCTTCTCTATTTATTTTAGATTGTTAATCACTCTACTTGATCGTAAATCAATTGTCTCAATTAACATTATTCAAAATCTTTGGCCTCCTATATGTCAATTCCATTCCTATGCCACTCCTCTAAACTAACTACCCCTCATATTTACTACATTTGCATCACATGCACATTAAATATAATTCACAGAGATACAATTACATATTATAACAAAGGCTTAAGACCACCAATAGAATTCAGAACACTCAATTTAGGATGTTTCTTCTTGTATTAATTAATATTCCACAATTGTACATAATAACTACATTCAAGGTGATTGTGCCTAATTTCATATATTGGCCTCATGACATATTCGCCCCACAAAATTTAATCTTATCAACTTTCTCTCCTCTAACTTCATGTGGCCTTTAGGATTTCAATATTATATAAAGGATTCATTAATAGAATTAGTTCATATCCATATTTTACCTAACTAATAATCCTTGAGAATTCTCTAGATCTGCAAATCTCATAATATATCTAACCTATTCTAAAATCTCTCTAACCTTTGCATAATCTCGATATCTCTTCTTAGAATAATATGTGATTACAATTGTTTAATTAATACAATCCACTGATATACACATTATAGGTTCCTTATAAGCATAATAATTTCAAAAAATCAAACAATTAAACTTCAATTAGGGAACCAAATCCCTTGGTAAGTGAAAACCTTGAGGTCTAGTCAAATGCATTTTATTTTGGAGGTAGGATGTTCCTACATCAAATTATCTTAACTCCTTTCGAGTTTTCAAATCTCTTTGGGTATCCTTTACATTATTTCTACCACGTTTCCATGCATGAAATTTCTCTATAAATTTTCTTCTATGATGTTTCAAGCTATGAAATGTGGTAGGGATATAGAGGAGGTCTTCTTCATGTAATTGTGCTATAAATTTAAAAATTTGTTCATTTTAATCTTGAAGATATGATCTAAAGAAGTTAGGGTTCTTGAGTGCTCCCAATGTTTGTTTCAAATAGGTCAGCTTGGAATTTTAAAAAAGAGAATAAATTGACGTATATGCCATGGGTACGATAATAAATTAGGGTTTTATTAGAAAAAAAAAGAGGAGAAAGAAAGGAATTGAAAATTCCTTTCAAAAAGATTTGATATAAATACTCTGCTTCTTCCCTCATACCGCTCTCTATCTCCCATGAAGGAGCTGAATGACATGAAATTCTCATGTTCGATTATCAATTAGAGACATCGAATAATCAATGTCGATTATAACCCCTAGCCTTCCAAGCTAACGATGCGGGTTCGATTCCCGCTACCCGCTAACAGATATCTACCCATTCTATATCTATCTAGATAGGTATAGAATAGGTAGATATAAAGTGATTAAGTATATAACATAATTTCACGGTTCACTCGAAATCAATTAATGTGAAATAGATTCCATTCTTTTCCTATCCTATAACCTCAGTGTGAATAAAAAGGTAAATCAAGACAACGTATGCCAAAGTGAATTCAAATGAAAAAAAGGGAAGAGACAAAAAAAGAGCGTCCATATTCTAATGGATAGGACAGAGGTCTTATAAACGTTCAGTATAGGTTCAAATCCTATTGGATGTAATACTCTTCAATTGTTATAAATTGTTGTGCAATGTATTGGATTAGAATGGAACAAATACTTTAGTTCTTTTTATTGTTTTGAATAATTCCACCAAATGATCAAATATTCATTTTTTTCTTGAAGTAAAAAAAGTTCAGTATGTTCCTTAAGAGCCTCTTCCAGAAGGGCTTTCACTTCATCTGTAAATGTACCAGTAGAACGTATAATTTCTCCGAACTGAGGTTTATTTTTTATCAAATAAAATCGTAACCCAAGGAGAAATTTTCTCACCTGTGCTATTTCGAATATATCCAGGTATCTGTTTGTTCCGGTATAACTAGTAGCTATTTGTTCTTCTATAGTCAAAAGAGCCAACTGAGATTGTTTGAGCAACTCATGTAGTCATTGACCCCTCGCCAATTGATCTTGAGTAGCTTTATCAAGATCAAAAGCAAATTGTGCAAAAGCTTCCAACTCTATAAATTGAGCTAACTCTAATTTCAACTTTCCAGCTACCTTTTTCATAGCTTTTATCTAAGCCGCAGATCCTACTCTAGAGATGGAAATACCCACATTAATGGCAAGTCGGATGCCGGCATTGAATAGATCAGCCGATGAAAATATTTGTCCATCGGTAATGGAAATTGCATTAGTGGGAATACAAGCTGAAACATCTCCAGCTTGAGTCTCAACTATTGGTAGAGCAGTAACACTCCCCTCACCTAACTGGGAACTTAATTTAGCTGCTCTTTCCAAGAGATGGGAATGCAAATAGAAAACATCTCCTGGATAAGCTTCTCGGCCAGGTGGTCTTCTTAATAGAAGAGACATTTGTTGATAAGCTTGTGCCTGTTTGGAGAGATCATCATAAATGATTGATGTGTGTTGTTTTTTATACATGAAGTATTCAGCCAAAGTTGCTCCTGTATAAGGGGAAAGATATTCTAATGTAGCGAGAGAATCCGTAGTTTCTGCTACCACAATGGTATATGCCATTACGCCACATTCTTGGAATGTATTAACTACCTGATCCATGGAAGAAGCTCTTTGACCAATTGCTACATAGGCACAGATTACATTTTGACTCTTTTGATTAAGAATAGTATCTGTAGCTACTGCTGTCTTGCCAGTTTGTCTGTCCCCAATAATTAATTCTCGCTAACCACGTCCTATAGAAATCATAGAATCAATAGCAATAAGCCCCGTTCGAAGGGGTTCATATAGGGAACGTATTGATATAATACCCGGAGTGGGAGATTCAATCACTCGAAATTCAGAAGTTGAAATTTTACCCTTACCATCAATGGGTTGGGCTAGAGCATTTACAACATGACCCAAATATGCATCACTTACTGGTATCTGAGCAATTTTTCCTATTGCTCTCACGGAATTACCTTCTTGTATCATCAAGCCATCACCCATTAATACAGCTCCAACATTATCCGATCGCAAATTTATGGCAATGCCTACTGTACCATCTCCAAATTCCACTAATTCCCCTACCATTACTTCATCAAGACCATGAATACAAGCAATGCCATCTCCTACTTGAAGTACAGTGCCAAGATTACCAATTGTTACTTCGTTGTTATATTTTTCGATCTATCTCCATATAATACTACTAATTTCGTCGAGTCTAATACTTCCCATTAGCACTTATTCATTATCTATTCAGAAATAGGTCCTTAACCTTTTTAATTATCTATTGAGAAATAGGACCTATAAAAACTAATCATTTGTGTTCATCATGGTTTTAAGCAGGCCAATATTGTGATCAATCGTACGTAAACGTAACTAAGTATTCAAATGACTATTCAAAGTTCCTATAGCTCTTTGAAAAGCTTGGCGAGTGTTAGAGTCGGTTAGGTCAGCCCTCTGTTAGGGATCAAAACTCTTTATGCATTTCATTCTAGGTGTCCCGCTCCATCCACTCAGTTACATTCCGCTAGGGACATGCCATAATCTAAAGAAGAAGGTCATGATAGTCATTTCCCCCTTAGTTCTGGCTCCTGTTGGCTCAGGTCTTTTGTCAATAATCACCAAAGTCTACAACAGTTAAGGTCTAGCCCTTTACAGGACCAATATCATTTTTTATCTTTGGGTCTAGGAATCCATCGATTTGGTCTTTGAAAACATGTCCAGTAAAGCCATGCAGGCCAGAGGGAGGCCCTTAGACAGCTATGGTTCAGAGAGCTTCATCTTCAGGTGAATATACTTCAAACTCTTCTTCAAAACTCTGTTTTGAAGAAAAGTCAAACAAGGTCATTTATGACAAAATTTTCCAAAAAATCACCAGTTGACTTTTTCATATGCAGTTAGGGTTTCCATGGGCAAATGCCCAATCATATAGTCCTTGCAAAGAAATGTCGAAAATCCCATCATGTGAGCCAAAATTTCAAAGAAAAAATGAAAATCAGTGTGTTTTAAAGTCATTGAAAAAGTGCAAAACACAAACATTAGAAAGGGGGTATTCAATGAAGGAAAAATCAAACCCATCTCTCCCAAGCCTATATATATTTGTTGTGGCCCAAATCAAAGCCATTATGCCATTGCAAGCTTGGGAGAGACATTGCAAAGGTAAGAGGGTGAAATTTGGAGAGTTTGAGTGAGTGAGAGCTTGTTTTCAAGGAGCACGGCACATACACCAAGGAGCACATCGCACACAGAGGGCGTGGCACACATGCAGCCAGCCCGCAGTGGGAAATCTGCAAGGGCACAACGCACACCCAGCATGCGGCGCACTGGGCTTGGTGCGCGATGCACACAGCCAGGGGCATAAAATAATTGCAGACCATTTCAAATCTTGGCGAAGGCTAGCAAATCAAGAGGTAGGCCCTGTTGACACCCCTTCTCTATCAAATTTGTCAATGATTTGGTGTGTATAAGATGTTTAAATGGTACCCAAAAGCTCAAGGTCAACCATAAAAAAATCACCAAGGAAAATGATAGATGGGGTTGCAAGATTGTGATGATCGGCACCAAGGTTTCACTCCCCTCCCTTTTTTCTCCCTCGCCTTTCATTTTTCCCCATCTCCCCTTGACCATTTTTCCCTAAAGGCCACGCTAAATACACCACTAAAGCCCTCCCCCTATTCTTCCAAGCAAGTCTAGGCGACTGGGCAGAGCACATGGCGCACAGAGATATAAGCCCAGAAAACCACAAATTTGCCTAAAAATTTTGTGAATGACCATCAAACTTGAGAGGTAGACCAACTACCTTCACTCTTGGCATTAAACTCGAGAAGAGTAACATGTTTTTGAGGCTATGAATCAAATGCAAAAAAAATTTAAAGTACACAAAGGAAGACATAAAGAAGGCATGGTCCTAGGGTTTTTTCTACAGTAATAGTGTTGTCAAAGTGTTCTCCTACCCTACTCCTATCACCATTTTCCCTGCATCATTTTCCCCTTATCATCACCCTAACACCACTGTAATCATATTCCTTTTTCCCCCTCCTCCTATGACTCAAAAAACTGAAACCCTACCAAAATAAATTCAAACCCTACCCCATCAATACCATACCCAAACACTCCCAAATCCTTGATAAATATCTCCCTTTAACTCCTATCCCCATTTCATCATTCCTCTCCTAATACTCCCTGTTTTATTGTCCCCTTGGTGATAGATTTTCAAAGCAACTACCAGTTTCACTAGATTCAGAGGGCAGCATAAAACTCAGGGTACAAGAAGTAATAATGGCATTAGAAGTTTCATCAGATTATGAGGGGGAGACCCACAGTGACACATCTTCAGGAGAGAGGGCCCATAGGAGACATCACCGGAGTGGCACACATCTTAGAGATGAGAAAGACACCCTCACGGAGCTGCAGGCATGCCCTATTGCCATGTCTTGTTTCCAGCACTTGGAATGTTATGAATTTTGTCAAAGAGTGGAAAATATCAGAGTCCATCATGAGTTGGCCCGACTTTTTGCACTTCATCTACAGGGAGGTCAATCTATCTTGGTTGGGGTAACTTTCACCTTGACACCGGAAACCATATCAGTGGCAACAGGAATACCGAATGTTGGGGAACAGTGGCATAAGAAAAAGAAGGTGGAGAGGCATCATTATGAGCCTTACATCAAGAAAAGCTATTTGAGCCAGCTCACTAGAGTCTGTCCATTCAGATTTTTGAGGGATGAGTATGCCCCACTCATGAGATTGATCATGAAGTATTTCAGTTGTGAGGGAAGGTTTTCTCGCCTTTATGCCTATCACATCCGGTTGCGCATGCACTTTACCAGGGTGCAGGTGATGAACCTACCGTTCTTCATTTGCAACAACATTGAGAAGATGAAAAACTTCATGCAGCACAAGACCCCTCGACAGCAGCTAAACAATGTTTGTCATGTTGCTCTCATCCGGATTGTGGTGGACCGTCAGTTGGGATTGCAGGGTATTTCCTGGAAGGACCTCATCTCTCGTGATTTCTTCAATGCTCCACCAGTGGTATCAGAGGCAGAGCATGAGGTAGGGGGTCCTTCACATTAGTTTGAGTGCCACAAGACTCCCACAATGCCAGTGTACATCACATACGAGAAGGGCAGCAAACCGTTGTTTGCAACAGCAAAGCGAGTGTTATATCCACCTAGGGTGGAAGGGGCCTCGCTTCCGACATCAGCATCATAGGAGAAGAGTAGAGGAAAAGAGCCAGTGCATGATGAGGGGCCTGCGGGAGAGCCATTAGGTGAAAGAGAGACCGAGTTTGTTCTCCTCCACGATGATGACACCGACACAGAGCCAACAAATGAGGAGCTTAGAGAGGTCATCCAGGAACGACAGTAAAAGATTAAGGCCTTGTCCCTCGACTTGGAGAGGGCCAATTGGAACATGAAGTACCTGGAATAGAGAAATAAGCAACTAGAGGATCATCAGGTGATAATGGAGCTGCAAAACATTCGTGAACATTGCCAAGCTGCTCAAAGAAGAAGGGTTGAGCTCACATCTTTGGAGCAAGAAATCAATGAGGATCGGGAGGCCAACCTCAAGAGGACCAACATGCATTTGGAGAGGCTGCTAGACAAAGCCGACAAGGACCTTGCGCTACTGAGGCACATGGCATTTCACTACCGGGCATGAAACATGAGTGCCAAGGCCTGAATAAAAAGCTTGAAGGCAAAATTGAGAAAAGCAACAAGGAGGGAAAAAGAGGAAAAAGAGCAAGATAGACTTAGAATATTGACTGAGGCTTCCTTGGCTCAGCATGGCACCCCATAGGGAACCTCCAACCCAAATTTCAGCAAATTTGGGGAAGTTTTGGTCAAATTTTGATTTTTTGGACAAAAAACAGGAAATTCCTCCCTATGCGTCGCGCCACTGGCGTGACGCTAAAATTCTAGGGATCCAATTGAGGAATGGTTTGCATTTTTGGATTTAGCATTGAAAATCACGACGACTGGTGTCCGGGCAAGAAATTTTGACAAGATCTGGGTCTCCTAAAGGTCAAAAAACACCCAAAAATGGCCTCTCTGCCACTTTTTTGACACATAGAAAGAAGTCGTGGGAGAATGAAGATTTGGAGGGGTAAATGAGCTCCAAATTCAAAAATTCTAGTTGGGTTGGAAATTAGACAGGACAAGCTTTCCAACAAGCCCACTTGGGCACATTTTGGACACATGAAAGTTCCCAAAATTGGCGCGACACACAGAGAATTTGGTGCGACGCACAGAGGAAAAACTGCCAATTTGCTCCCTTTTCGCGAAATTTTGGTTCGAAACTTCTCCAAGTGGGCCCGGTCATCTACACTTCAGTTTTCTGGCACCAAAGGCGGCATTTAAAGAGATTTTTCTCCAGATTGGCATCCATCCATGTGGTAAAGGAATGCAAAGGGTCACCCAGCCAAATGTCATGCTCGTGAGCGTTGCACCTGTAGCTGATGGTTGGCTCTCCATCTCCATTTTGTAATCATTCGAGTAATTCCCCAACCCTTGGGCATTCTATCTCTTCCTCACATTCTATATATTGTATGCAAGCTATTTGCAAAGGGTTGGTTGGCTTATAACTTCTGGGAGACTGTGGGAGAGAAACTCTGTTTCTCCACTATGTAATTTTGACAGAGAATTAATGAAAGGCAGCGGCTCTGTTTCATGAGATTCTTGTGGTTGTGAGTCTAGCAAATGTGTTCTTATGTTTCATATGTATCTTGTTATGTTCCATATTTCAATTCATGCTTCATTTTAGTGAAATTTTCTGAGTGAGATTAGGTAGAATTCAACTTTTATTGCTCTGCCTGTGGGAAAATTTCATGTACAGTATTATTTCTTCTGTTGAAAAGGATTCATACCACTATGCCTTTTTCACATTCTTTAGAAATATATTCATGCTGCGGTACCTCAAACTAAATTTCTACATTTTCCGCCTACCTTGCCTCATAGAATAATCTGTGCCTTTGTATTAAATTCTCTGTTCATTGTTGAGCACCAGTCCCATACCATCCCAGGAGCTCGACCATTCATAAAAAATTGTTCCTGAATCCCTTTTCACTTACTAGCCTAAGGTAAATATTCCATTTCAAGTCATCTCATATCGTTTTCATGTATTTATTCAGTGAGTGTGACTCAAAGAGAGCCCTCTCCTGTTCTAGTAGGGCTAGCTACCAAACTGAGCATGGTTTGTGGTTACCCTAATTTTTTCCTTCCTTCAGCCTAGGGTGGATTTAGGTGATAACATAGTGGCGACCATACTAGGGACATAATCATATTGAAATCAAATCCCCTTGTTTCATCATAATTCTAGGCCTTCAGATGATGAGCTTAGGATTGGATAGGCTGAGTAAATTGGTTGTGTCCTGTGATTTTTCTCAATTGCACGTTGGCTTCAAGACGATATACCAGAGCCAATCCAGACCCAGATCCTCCTCAAATTTACAAAAATCTCATTTTGATTCCAAAACTCCTTCATCAAGAAAACACCATACCTCCCGTGTTCAAATCCCATTCATGTCCCGACATTTTTTAGCATCTTGAAGAACTTGAGTTTGACGAAAGGTTTGAGATATCATTGTTTGAGTCTAAGTCTGAAAGGGCTATCAACTATACTGTCCCCAATCTGCAATTCCTTGTAAACTTAGAAAAAGAAAGAGCTAACCGATTGATAGACAATTATATTGCGGAACAGCCCCAAACTCCGATTGTTATCCCCTTGCAAACTCTGCACACTCTTCCAACACCTCCAAGGTTGAATCCACCGAGAGTGATCGCTGCCCGGTTCGCACCCCTTATTCTGCCCCAAGTTCTAGATGATATGCCCTCAAATTACCAAAGTAAAATCCCATTTTTCGATGGCACTCCAAATAGTATCACTGCTCAGCAACATGTAGACAAAATGGGAGACGTCTATGAACTGCACGAGATTGATTAGGAAAATGTGGCAATGAGACTCTTTGTACAGACATTTGCAGGTGATGTAAGGAAATGGTTCAGAGGTTTGACTGCAGTGAGTATCACTACCTTGGCTGAGCTACAGAGACAATTTTTAAACCAGTGGGAAGTGAAAAAGAATCCCCTACAAATTCTAGCTGAATACAAACAAATCAAATGAAACGCTGGTGAGTCGGTTCAAGATTACTGTGTTAGATTTAATGCAGTCTATAATGAAATTCCAAATCATCTGAAGCCACCTGTGGGACTAGCCATGATGAAGTTTCCAGATGGTTTTGATGCTGATATAGCCTACCAATTAAGAGAGAGAGAGCCGGCTACAATGGAAGATATGCAGAAGATAGCAGTTAGCGTTGAAGCAAATCTATTGTCCAGAAGAGCTAGAGCAAAAGAAGAGAAGAAAACTACTATGAAAGAAGAATCTTCTTCGATGGATCAACTGCTCAAAAGGGTAGAACATATGCTTGAAAGGGTAAAACTTGATAGGCTTGAACCACAAGTTAGGAATCCTAACTTCCGTGGCCAACAATAGCCACAATATAGGATCAGACATAAAGATCAACGAAACCAAGAGCAAGCTGCACAACAACCGGTACAAACACCTTTGCAGCAGAATTTTGTGCATAGATCGCAATCAGATGAGGATGGCAATGTAATAGGCAAAGAGAATCACCTCTTTACTCCAGATGAGTTGCCTACTTACATCACCGAAGAAGAAAAATGTGCAGTGAGCTTAGCTACACACCAAGACATGAATTTTATTCTAGCTAGTGTCATGGTTTTGGAAGAAGAATCAGAAGAATATCAAAGGGGTTATATGAATGCTCTGTCCATGCAGCAGCAGCGCTATTCACTCAGAAACAGAGATGTGCCAGCCAAACCAATTCAGAAAAGGAAGGAGGGTGAAGCAGCAAAAAATGACTCATCAGCTACACAAAGAAAAGGAAAGGAGGCAATTGGTCTGGAGAGTAGCAAATCCAGATCAGCAGAACAACCACAGCAGCAAGCTATATCAAAAGAAAAGGAAAGGAAGGAGATCCCAGTCAAAGAGGTAAAAAAGACTCCCACTTTAGGCTTAGAGAATGAGATTTCTAAGTTAAAGGTATCCATCCCCTTGACTGAATTAATGAAGAACAACAGCTATAGAGGACAGATTTCTAAAATGTTGAATTTCGACCCACTGTCTGACATGGTGAATGTTGAGGATGATCAACTTGAAATGATTTTTGGACCAACATCAAATGGTAACTCTCATGATAGCGATGTGCCTCCGTTTTATATCAGTTTGAGATTGCATGATTTTTTGTTGCATAATGCCATGTTCGATTCTGGAGCTTCTCACAATCTCATGCCCAAGGCTATCATGGATAAGCTTGGTTTGGACATCACCCGGCAATATCATGATCTCTATTCATTCGATTCCAACAGAGTAAGATGTATAGGGCTCATCAAAGACTTAGTTGTGAGTTTGGATCAACTTCCTATGAAAAATGTTTTGATGGATGTAGTGGTATCAGAAATTCCTCCAAGGTTTTTGCATGCTTCTTTCAAGGTCTTGGGTAGTGAAACTGAAAGGGACACTACAACTGGATTTCTCCTATGCTACAATCTTGGTGTTTGGACAAATGAGGAAGTTATACAGGGAACAAAAAATGAAATATATGATCACAAGCAAGGAGAAACTTGTAAATCATCCTATAAATTATGTACATACAGATCTAGAGTCTTTTGTTTTATTTTCAGATAGTTTAAATGAGATAGATAGTCAGATAGTAGAAGCAGACGACATTTTGGAAATAACAGAAAATTTTAGAGAAATATTGAAGAAAGAAGGACAAGAAAAGCAACAAAAGATTGGGCAATCAGCTGAAAGAAATGGACAAAAAGCAATCAGGGTACAACAAACAGATTTCCAGCACTTGCAAGAAGAGGAAGAAGGCTTATGGACCATGGATTTTGATGGAGTTGTAGGCAATGATGGCATTGGAATTGGAATTTGGGTACGCAGCCCTTTCTCCATCCCAAACAAAGTACCCAACAGCGTGAGGGTTTGCTCTTACAAGCTGGCCTTTGAATGTTCAAATATTGAAGCAGAGTATGAAGCTCTGATTGTTGACCTGAAAATTCTTAGAAAGTTGAATGTGAAAAGGATTTCGGTATATGGCGACTCTGAATTAGTAATAAAACAGGTCAAAGGTGACTATCAAGCAAAACATCCTAGGATGCAGGCCTATTGTAATGCAGTTTTGGACATCTTGAAGTTATTTTCAGTGTACAACTTTACATGTGCACCTCGTATACAAAATAGTATTGTTGATTCCCTTGCCAAGGCAGCAAGCAGTTTGAATACTCCCATGAACTCCATCAATAAATTTGAAATCCATGTCAAACATCGTCCAACCATTCCAGACAATCAACGATATTGGTAGGTGTTTCAAGCTGATGAGGAGATTAAATATTTTCTGCTAAACAAAGGCAAGTTCAAAGAAACCTCAATTGATGTAGAAAATGATGAAGGCAAAGGGAATGGTTTAGAGGAAGTGCAGATCAATGAAATGGACGTATTGCAGCTGAAAAACAATGTTATTCTTAAAGGCTTAATACCTCTAGAAGAGATTTTTGATCAAGATGATGTAGCCCGCAAGCCAACATTGGAGCCAAAAGAGAAGGGTGTAGAAGAGGTTAACATAGGAACAACTCCCACCGCTAAGATGGTAAAATTGTCTAAAGCATTGGCGCCAAAGATCAAGGACAAACACATTAGTTTGATGGCTTCATTTGCAGATGTGTTTGCTTGGGATTATTCTGATTTAAAAACCTACGATACCAATATTATTCAGCACACAATACCGATCAAGCCCAATCAAAAACCATTTAGACAGAAGCTGAGAAGGATAAATCCAAAGTTGCTGCCATCTATTGAAAAGGAGGTAAACAGGTTGTATAAGTCAGGTATCATTGTGCCCATCAGTTTTTCAGATTGAATATCTAACTTAGTGCCTGTACGCAAGAAGACCGGTGAGATCCGTCTATGCATTGATTTCAGAAATTTAAATAAAGTATCATTGAAGGACAACTATCCACTGCCCAAGATGGACCATATACTTCAGCAAGTAGTGGGGGCATCTTGTATGTCACTGCTTGATGGTTATTCTGGATATAACCAAATTCCTGTCCATGAAGATGATAGAGACAAGACAGCATTCACCACTCCATGGGGAACCTTTCATTATGCCAAAATTCCCTTCAGTTTAAATAATGCAGGTGCCACATTTCAACGGGCGATGGAATTGGCTTTTGCGAATGAGAAAGATGTGTTTTTGGTAGTGTATCTGGATGACTTGATGGTGTTTTCAAAATCTGATGAACACGTGCACCATCTAAAAACTGTCTTCCAAAAATGCAGAAAATATGGTTTATCGCTGAATTCAAAGAAGAGCTTGTTCGCCATGGAGGAAGGTAAATTACTTGGGCACATTATCTCAAAGGATGGCATTCATATTGATCTAGCAAGTGTGCAAGCAATTCAGCAAATCGGTCTGCCCAGGAACAAAAAGGAGATAAAATCATTCAATGGTAAGATGAATTTTTTGCATCATTTTGTGCCTAATATTGCAGAACACTTGAAAGAAATGACCAAAATGCTTAATAAGGATAGCCAGATGAAATGGACAGAAGAGGCTGTAAAATATTTCAACTTGGTCAAATTGGCCCTTTCTTCAGCTCCAGTTCTAGTCAGCCCATACTACATTCAGGACTTCATATTGTTTTCATTTGCTTCTGAGCACACAATGGCAGCGGTATTATTGCAAAAGAGAGATGATCACGAAAGACCCATTACATTCTTCAACAGGGCTATAAGAGATGCAGCTTTAAAATACAACATCATTGAGAAACAAGCCCTAGCATTGGTGAAGGCATTAAAAGACTTCCGGGTATATATCCTACATTCTCACATTCTGGCCTATGTTCCTAATACTGTTGTAAAAGATGTTTAGTACAGTTTGATCTGGAAGGGAGAAGAGGAAAATGGATTGAAGCTTTGCTGGAATATGATGTATAAGTAAAGCCCACAAAGCTAGTCAAAGGATAGGGATTGGCGATGCTGATGGCCGAATCAAACTTACACGCATTGGACATAAATCTGATCACTGCCATGTCCGATGAGAATAAGGAAGGAATGTTAGTTCATGTATCCGAAATGTTTGCTTTGTCCCCATGGTATTCTGATATAATATATGTGCTGAAAAATCTGTCACCACCGCCCGGCATGACTACAAACAAAGCAAGAACACTCAAATTGAAGGCGACCAAGTTTTGTATTTTGAATTCTGCACTATATTGGAAGGATCCCGGTGGTATTTTGCTAAATTGTTTGATGGAAGAGGAGGTGAAGAAATTCATGGAGGATTTTCATGGAAGAGAGTGTGGTGGTCACCTTTTTTGGAAATCAACAGCGAACAAAATTTTGAGAGCAGGGTACTATTGGCCAACTTTGTTTGCTGATGTGCATAAGATGGTCAAGCGCTATCATAAGTGTCAGATTTTCAAAGGAAAATAGAAATTATAGCCTTTACCACTTAAGCCTATTGAGGTGAGCACTCCTTTCTAGCAGTGGGAATTAGACTTCATTGGAGAAATTCATCCCGCTTCTTTCGGACAGCATAGATGCATCCTTACAATGACAGACTATTTTAAAAAATGGATTGAGTCAGCTCCTACCAGATAAGCTACAGACATGGTGATCATCTCCCTTCTCAAAAATAACATCTTGTCTCACTTTGGTTGTCCAAACAAATTAATCACCGATAATGCAGCAGCTTTCAAATCAAAGAGGATGGTAGAATTTTGTCATAAGTATCATATCACTTTGGGTCATTCAACTGCCTATCATCCGCAAGGCAATGGATTGGCAGAATCTTCAAATAAATCTTTGGTCAATATCATCAAGAAGCTACTGGAAATAAATAAAAAGAGCTGGAACAAGAGGCTAGTCCATGCACTTTGGGCAGATCGGATCACTCAGAAAAAGTCTATTGGTATGTCACCGTTTGAGCTGGTTTATGGAGTGGACACAGTATTTCTCGCTTCTCTTGCTGCCCCAGTGGTCAAACTTCTTCAAGAGGCTAGTAGTGAGGAAGATCCCATGCAGAGAAGGTTGAATCAAATGATCCACTTGCAGCAAACAAGAAAGGAAGTTTTCAAGAACACATCCAAACAGAAAAGAAAAGGCAAATAAATTTCAGGTGGATGATGTGGTGCTGAAGTGGGATGCAAGGAATGAAGAGAAATGAAAACATGGAAAGTTCAAAAATCTTTGGAAAGGATCTTTCAAAATTGCAACATATACAGGTCAAAATGCTTTTCTTCTGAAGGAAATGAACGGGGAAGATTGTCCTGTAGGGCCAATCAATGGTCGGCTGCTCAAGCGGTACCACTATTGATATAGCAACAATTCTTCCACTGTCATTGTAAACCATTTTTTATTTCAGTTTGATTTCAGTCTGTAAAGTTAGTTTTTGAGTTATTTCAATGTCAAGTTTGAGTCACTTTCTTAGTCATTCTGATTTCATAAATAAGTCAGAGTCCTATGTTGTTTATCGAAATAATGACTCCACAGCCCAATGGACAAAAGGCATTATCTAGCTCCTCCAAAGATCTGCTGTTCTTGGCACCTCAAAGGAGCTACCATCCCCCATTGAAGCCAATGTTAGAGTCGGTATGGTCAGCCCTCCATCAGGGATAAAAACTCTTTATGCATTTCATTCTAGGTGTCCCGCTCCATCCACTCAACTGCATTCTGCTAGGGGAATGCCATAATCTAACGAAGAAGGTCATGATAGTCATTTCCCCCTCAGGTCTGGCTCCTGCTGGCTCAGGTCTTTTGTCAATAGTCACCAAAGTCTACAACAGTCAAGGTCTGGCCCTTTACAGGACCAATATCATTTTTTATGTTTGGGTCTAGGAATCCATCGATTTGGTCTGTGAAAACGTGTCCAGTAAAGTGATGCAGGCCAGAAGGAGGCCCTTACATAGCTATGGTTTAGAGAGCTTCATCTTCAAGTGAATATACTTCAAACTCTTCTTCAAAACTCTATTTTGAAGAAAAGTCAAACAAGGTCATTTATGACAAAATTTTCCAAAAAATTGCCAACTGACTTTTTCAAATGCAGTTAGGGTTTCCATGGCCAAATGCCCAGTCATATAGTCCCCGCAAAGAAATATCGAAAATCCCATCATGTGATCCAAAATTTCAAAGAAAAAATGAAAATCAGTGTGTTTTAAAGTCATTGAAAAAGTGCAAAACACAAACATTAGAAAGGGGGTTTTCAATGAAGAAAAAATCAAACCCATCTCTCCCAAGCCTATATATACTTGTTGTGGCCAAAATCAAAGCCATTGTGCCATTGCAAGCTTGGGAGAGACATTACAAAGGTAAAATGGCAAAATTTGGAGAGTTTGAGTGAGTGAGAGTGGGTTTTCAAGGAGTGCGGCGCATACACCAAGGAGTGTGGCGCACACACAGACAGCCCACAATGGGAAATTTGCAAGGGTGTGATGCACACCCATCGCGTGACGCACTAGGCTTGGTGCGCGACGCACACAACCAGGGTCATAAAAACATTGCAAACCGTTTCAAATCTTGGCAAAGGCTAGCAAATCAAGAGGTAGGCCCTGTTGACACCCCTTCTCTATCAAATTTGTCAATGATTTGGTGTGTATAAGATGTTTAAATGGTACCCAAAAGCTCAAGGTCAACCATGAAAAAATCGAAAACGATAGATGGGGTTGCAAGATTGTGATGATTAGCACCAAGGTTTCACTCCCCTCCCTTTTTTCTCCCTTGCCTCTCATTTTTCCCCATCTCCCCTTCACCATTTTTCCCTAAAGGCCACCCTAAATCCACCACTAAAACCCTCCCCCTATTCTTCCAAGCAAGTCTGGGCGACTGGGTAGAGCGCCCAACGCACAGAGATATAAGCCCAGAAAACCACAAATTTGCCTAAAAATTTTGTGAATGACCATCAAATTTGAGAGGTAGACCAACTACCTTCACTCTTGGCCTTAAACTTGAGAAGAGTAACATGATTTTGAGACTATGAATAAAATGCAATTTTTTTTTAAAGTACACAAAGGAAGACATAAAGAAGACATGGTCCTAGGGTTTTTGCTACAGCAACAGTGTTGTCAAAGTGTTCTCCTACCCTACCCCTATCACCATTTTCCCTGCATCATTTTCCCCTTATCATCACCCTAACACCACTGTAATCATATTCCTTTTTCCCCCTCCTCATATGACTCAAAAAACCCAAACCCTACCAAAATAAATTCAAACCCTACCCGATCAATACCATTCCCAAGCACTCCCAAATACCTGATAAATCTCTCCCTTTAACCCCTATCCCCATTTCATCATTCCTCTCCTAATACTCCCTGTTTTATTGTCCCCTTGGTGACATATTTTGAGAGCAACTACCAGTTTCATTGGATTCAGAGGGCAGCATAAAACTCAGGGTACAAGTAGCAGTAATGGCATCAAAAGTTTCATCAGATTATGAGGGGGAGACCCACAGTGACACATCTTCAGGAGAGAGGGCCCATAGGAGACATCACCGGAGTGGCACACATCTTAGAGATGAGCCAAACACCCTCACGGAGTTACAGACATGCCCTCTTGCCATGTCTTGTTTCCAGCACTTGGCATGTTATGAATTTTGTCAAAGGGTTGCAAATATCAGAGTCCATCATGAGTTGGCCCCCCCTTTTGCACTTCATCTACAGGGAGGTCAATCTATCTCGGCTGGGGTCACTTTCACCTTGACACCGGAAACCATATCAGTGGCAACAGGAATACCGAACATTGGGGAATAGTGTCATAAGAAAAAGAAGGTGGAGAGGCATCATTATGAGCCTTACATCAAGAATAGTTGTTTGAGCCAGCTCACTCGAGTCTTTCCATTCAGATTTTTGAGGGATGAGTATGCCCCACTCATGAGATTGATCATGAAGTATTTCATTTGTGAGGGAAGGTTTTCTCACCTTTATGCCTATCACATCTGGTTGCTCATGCACTTTACCAGGGTGCGGATGATGAACCTCCCATTCTTCATTTGCAACAACATTGAGAAGATGAAAAAATTCATGCAGCACAAGACCCCTCAACAGCAGCTAAACAGTGTCTATCATTTTGCTCTCATCCGGATTGTGGTGGACCATCAGTTCGGATTGCAAGGTATTGCCTGGGAGGACTTCATCTCCCATGATTTCTTCAGCACTCCACCAGTGGTATCAAAGGTAGAGCATGAGGTAGGGGGCCTTGACATCAGTTTGAGTGCCACAAGACTGCCACCATGCCAGTGTACATCACATACCAGAAGGGAAGTAGACCGTTGTTTGCAGCAGCAAAGCGAGTGTTATCTCCACCCGGGGTGGAAGGGGCCTCACTTCTGACATCAGCATCACAGGAGCAAAGCAGAGGAAAAGAGCCAGTGCATGATGAGGGGCCTGCGGGAGAGTCATCAGGTGAAAGAGAGACCGAGTTTGTTCTCCTCCACGATGATGACACTGACACAGAGCAAACAAATGAGGAGCTTAGAGAGGTCATCCAGGAACAACAGTCAGAGATTGAGGCCTTGTCCCTCAACTTGGAGAGGGCCAAGTGGAACATGAAGTACCTGGAACAGAGAAATAAGAAACTAGAGAATCAACAAGCGATCATGGAGTTGCAAAACATTCATGAGCATTGCCAAGCTGCTCAAAGAAGAAGGGTTGAGCTCACATCTTTGGAGCAAGAAATCAATGAGGATCGGAGTCCAACCTCGAGAAGACCAACATGCATTTGGAGAGGCTACTAGACAAAGCCGACAAGGACCTTGCGCTACTGAGGCACATGGCATTTCACTACCGGGCATGAAACATGAGCACCAAGGCCCGAATAAAGAGCTTCAAGGCAAAATTGAGGAAAGTAACAAGGAGGGAAAAAGAGGCAAAAGAGCAAGATAAACTTAGAATCTTTGCAGAGGCTTCCTTGGTTCAGTGTGGCACCCCATAGGGAACCTCTAGCCCAAATTTCAGCAAATTTGGGGAAGTTTGGGTCAAATTTTGATTTCTTGCACAAAAAACAGGAAATTCCTCCCTGTGAGCCACGCCACTGGCGCGACGCTAAAATTCTATGGCTCCAATCAAGGAATGGTTTACATTTTTGGATTAAGCATTGAAAATCATGACTATTGGTGTCTGGGCAAGAAATTTTGACAAGATCTGGGTCTCCTAAATGTCAAAAGTCACCCAAAAATGGCCTCTCTGCCACTTTTTTGATACACAGAAAGCAGTCTTGGGAGAATGAAGATTTGGAGGGGCAAATGAGCTCCAAATTCAAAAATTTCAGTTGGGTTGGAAAGTAGACAGGACAGGATTTCCAACAAGCCCACTTGGGCACATTTTGGACACCTGAAAGTGCCCCAAAACAGGCCCCAAGGTGGTGTGATGCACAGAGAATTTGGCGCGATGCACAGAGGAAAATCTGCCAATTTGCTCCCGTTTCACGAAATTTCAGTCTGCGACTTCTCCAAGTGGGCCCGGTCATCTACAATTCAGTTTTTTGGCACCAAAGGTGGCACTTAAAGAGCTTTTTCTCCAGATTGGCATCCATCTAAGTGGCAAAGAAATGCAAAGGGTCACCCAGCCAAATGTCATGCTCGTGAGCGTTGCACCTGTAGCTGATGGTTGGCTCTCCATCTCCATTTTGTAATCATTCGAGTAACTCCCCAACCCTTAGGCATTCTATCTCTTCCTCACACATTCTATATATTGTATGAAATCTATTTGCAAAGGGTTGGTTGGCTTGTAACTTCTAGGAGACTGTGGGAGAGAAACTCTGTTTCTCCATTATGTAATTTTGACAGAGAATTAATGAAAGGAAGTGGCTCTGTTTCATGAGATTCTTGTGGTTGTGAGTGCAGCAAATGTGTTCTTATGTTTCATATGTATCTTGTTATGTTCCATATTTTAATTCATGCTTCATTTTAGTGAAATTTTCTGAGTGAGATTAGGTAGAATTCAATTTTTATTTCTCTGCCTGTGGGAAAATTTTATGTACATTGTTATTTCTTCTGTTGAAAAGGATCCATACTACTATGCCCTTTTCACTTTCTTCAGCAATCTATTCATGCCGCGGTACCTCAAACTAAATTGCTACATTTTTCTCCTACCTTGCCTCACGGAATAATCTGTGCCTTTGTATTAAGTTCGTTGTTCATTGCTGAGCGCCAATCCCATACCATCCCAGAAGCTTGGCCATTCATAAAAATTTGTTCCTGAATCCCTTTTCACTTACTAGCCTAAGGTAGATATTCCATTTCAAGTCATCTTAGATTGTTTTCGAGTATTTATTCAGTGAGTGTGACTCGGAGAGAGCCCTCTCCTGTTCTGGTAGGGCTAGCTACTAGACTGAGCGTGGTTTGTGGTTACCCTAATTTTTGCCTTCCTTCAGCCTAGGGCAGATTTAGGTGATAACAGTGAGAAACTTGTTGTCAGATCTGGTCAAATGCTCTTTGCTATTCAGAGTAAATCGTCTCATTCTTGGGATCCTCTAATTGTTCCAAATTCTCAGAAGCAGTATTGAGGAGATCCTCTTTCTCTTATTCTATTTTGGAGTTTCCATTTACCTGTATTTCGTCCACTATCATTTCCACGTTCGCAAGCTCGAGCTTTCTAGAGCTGATCGATAGCTCCTTTACATAGTTCTTCCAAATTCCGAATAGTCTCCAATATTTTCTATTTACAGTTATCTAATAGATTACTTAATGAAAGTAGATTATCTATTCTCAAATTTCACGAATTCATAATCTCTTCCAAAACCAAACACAAATCTTTTGATTCATTTGGCTCTCCTGCTCAGTTCTTTTTTATTCCCTAGGAATGTATACATTCCCTTCACACCAAGCTTGCCCTTTCCGTTCCATTTATGGAAGAGTAGAATCAATTTATAAAAGACCGAGATGTCCGAAGGGCTCTTCCAGCAAAATGGATTTGCAATTATCAAGAAGGTTTTGTGTTGTTTTTGTTTCCCCTTTTCTCTCCTCTTCTTCCCTCGTGAAAATTGAAGCATTCCATTCAATCAATTAATTTGTGCCTCCTCCTTTTTGTTCTATCGAATAAATTCCCTTCTGTTTAGGTCGTCAGTTCTGCATTAGAACTAAAATTGGATGGGAGATTGGGACTATTTTTTAGTGGATAGATCAAATTATTCCATTGATATGAATGTTATATATCGAATCAATCTCCAACTATGCCTTTGAATCCATCTCATCTTGACACAACGGTGCAAAGAATACCCAGTTAGTTGTGCTTAGACTTGAAATAGTTTAGCTTTAACCGTTCTAGTGGTCCTCCCTCATTGGTTGTTATAAACTAAGAGTTCATTTCCCAATCAATTACGAAATGCTATAGTTCGCTATTCCCCATTCGGATGTAATTCATTGAGATTATGCACTTTTCTATCTCCAAAGTGCAACTGGTTGGGCCCAACCATATTATTCGAATATACAACTCGCACACACTCCCTTTCCAAAATAGAATAAGAGAAAGAGGATCTCCTCAATACTGCTTCTGAGAATTTGGAACAATTAGAGGATCCCAAGAATGAGACGATTTACTCTG
>Ga0068628_1000029_pt1 | contig 25020 bp, 15 predicted proteins | sample InSIn2gowninarea_FD_77431 | JGI IMG/M metagenome (GOLD analysis project Ga0068628, IMG submission 77431) | Clean room microbial communities from NASA Spacecraft Assembly Facility at Jet Propulsion Laboratory, Pasadena, California, USA -... ... | reverse complement strand
TTATTTGAGAGTGGGTGAGCTGATCAAAGTAAAGGAAAACTCTTGCTGGACCCTAGGAGGGACTTGCACAACACCAAGGCTCAGGTTGTAATGGTTCCTTTTGTTTCCACTTAATGCAAATGAACTCATTTTTCTCAACAGATTGTTATTCATGATTTGTTTCATATAATCCTTGGTCTGTATGATGGATATGTATTGTTTTATGAGTTTATCAGGTGCTATTTAATCTTTTGGCTTGTTAGTGAATGCAGGTTTCGAAGAGAAGGAGGAGCTCATCCAGATCGGCGAGGCTGGACTACTACAAAGCGTTGGACTAAAGGTATGTTAAAATCACCTGATTACTTGTATTCTCAATGCATGTTTAGAGAAAGGTAGTGTTTATTTGTCTTGTTTGTCACTAGAAAGCTTTTGCTTCTAGGGAGGTCGTTTGTGTCCGCACTATCGACTCTTTCCGCATGACACAGACCAAGATGAACTCTTAGCCAAACATAAGCAATTTTAGATATACTCCAGACCCGTATAGTTATATTATATATGGGTAAATGTTTTATTCTCCTATTAAATTGATAATAGCAATTAAATGAAAAAAATACCAGTTAAATTTAAACCCAAAATCATGGCTACGTACTCATCTTAGAAACATTTAAGATTAAATTGATAGGTAACAATTAAATAAAGAAAAGAGCAGTGAAATTTAAGCCCAGAATCATCACTACTTTCTTAATGTTAGAAACATTTGACAAAACAATGGGTCCGACAAAAAAAATGAACAAAATGGGCTAGGCATTCGATTATCAAGCATTTCTTATTGTGTTCAGTGACTTTTCCCAACAAAACAGAAAGAGGTTAATATCAACCCATTGAGAAATGAAAGACCGACATTGTCAAGCAAGTGAAGACTGGGTTGTCAGACAATGGATGGGAACCAAAAGAAACGTCACAAATTCATCTTAAGGTATTAGCGGTTGAGAAAATATGTGCGGAAGCGTAGATTGTAGTGTTTGTAAAATGATCCACAAGCATTGATCATCCATCGTTGAGCAAAAGGTGGGAAACAATTGCTGAGCAAAAGTTGGAATTATAAGAAAATGTGTTCACCTGTTGAGTAAAGAATCTTTATGCTTGATAGAAGATAATTGAAGGATTGGAAAAATTAGTTAGGAAAAAGGGCAATCGAGCATTAAGAAAAGAACAATATGAAAATTTAGTAATAGAAAATATTATGCACCAAGTATGAATGATTGGATTATTTTTTTTTCATTTTTTCCATTGAATACCACGTTATTCTAATTTAATGGTTAAAATGATTTTTCATTTTGTCCATTGAATATTACATTATTATCATTCAATGGATAAGATGGAAAAACAATAAGTCTATTATTAACTTATTGCGTGATGAATAATATTTACTATTGAGGAAATGGATCACTTATTTGAGCATTGAACAAAGTAGGGTGAGGATATTATCACTATAGTGAAAACTAAAACATCAATTGGAAAATTCCAATTGAAGTGAAAAGCTTGAAAAACAAGGGAATTGGTAAATTATCATTGAGGAAAATGGTTATGAAGCAAATCACAAAATAATCGGTGGGAAAAACCTATAGTAATACATACACCGGGAAGAGGCCATTGGAGAAATTGAGTAACATCCAAGCTAGTGAAATTGAGTAACATTCAATCTAGTGCTTTCCCAATTATTTTAAAGTTCAATGTAAGATAAACACATTGTTTAGCTAATCTATGTTTTGGAGTTTTTGGTTGGAATTCAACGAAATAATTCTTAGCTACTAGGCTTTTTTGATCCATAATATTAATACTAGTGATAATAATGATAATATTGGAATGAATAATAATAATAATAATTTAATAATAATAATAACTAGCATTTGCACCAGATGTTGCAAAGAAAACGCCGTAAGGCATAAAGTGCAGAAATCCATTATCCATGTAGTGTGTGCATTATTCAACAAGGTGGATCTCTCTAAATTCGTTGCAAACATTTATGTTGTTGCATTTCTAATTTATTTAGAATCTACTACCACCTCCTCTTCTTGGAATATTAAATTTCTTATCACCCCATGATGACAATCCCTCTAATTATTGGCATCTCAGTTTTTTCCACTTTAGTGGGTTTACCTTCAACCTAAAGAAACATGAATTTGAGTCACTCAATTAAAAAGAAATTGCTAAATTGCTATTTATCAGGTTTTGAGTAAAAACAATTAATAACTCATATTTACAACCCTTTAAATATTTATAACCTTTTAAGTCTTGTATTTATAACTCATATTTATAACCCTGTAAAATGAAACTGACTATCTATATTTTTATTAATAATAAAAAGAATCTTCTTTATAAAACCGACACTCACATGCTACTCCTATATATTTATGTTATATCTAATATTCAGTGTCCATCAATTGAATGACAAGATGAAAGCTGAACTTAATTGCACCTTTAAAACGTGACTTAAAAGTTTAATTGGTAATTATTTATTTAGTAATTTGTACATTGTTAATTGCAATTTCTCTTGAAAACCAATGTTTATATCAAAATTTTAAAAATTAACACTCACTTCTCCCGTAGTCCGGTGTTTCTTTATTTGATCGTGGTACTCAAGATTGCCTTTCTCCAAAGTATCCAATGTGAAGATGATATCTTATGTGTTTCCGTGTTTCTTTATTTAATCATGGTACTCAAGATTGCCTTTCTCCAAAGTATCCAATGTGAAGATGATACCTTATATGTCTAAATAATATATACATATTTGGTTATCAATAAGACATACATATATATATATATATATAGAGAGAGAGAGAGAGAAAGAGATTTTTTAACTTAACGTTTTATATTAATCAAAGACCATATTTACATGGGTTTATAAGGATTTCTAGAGTGACCATGGAGGATACAACCTCTCATCGTTTGCTCCCTGAAAATATACCTTCAAGGTTCCTTAGGTGGATAGCAGAGCTACTATACTTGACATTGGCAGTGTCCAGTAGCTTTTCTAGCCCAAAACCTGCTATGTATGGCTCCATGTCAAAGCCTAGAAGGATGTTGCTTGGCTTAATATTTCCATGAACAAACTTCCTTTCATGTAAATAAGCCAGGCCTCTGGCTACTCCCTTTGCAATTTTAAATGATAAGTCTGTGTTTACAAAACATAATCTACTGCAAGGATGCTAAGCTGGAAATGGCTATCTACCTTTCAGCGAGCATTGTTGACCCTTCCTCAAAGATTTCCTGGACAATGTCTATATTTTGCTGCTTTTCAACTGACTTAGACGATGAATCAGTAGATTTCCTTCTGAAAAGAATTCTTAAATTTGCCTTCCTTCTTAACTGGAGCTGGTGGTGCGGATTTCTTAGGTGGGATCAAATCCACTACAATGCATGTAGTGTCGTCCCTAAGTCCTCTTATCCTCAAAGCCTCCTACAATTAAAACGGTTAGGCTATGATAGAATATAAACTTAAAGATGGTGACATTGGTCGCTTATCCTTGTCAACAGTGTTTGTACCTTAACAATTTGTTTTGCAGCAAGTTATGCTGGCAAGCCTCGGCAGCAATTTGCAGCCTTCTCAGAGCTCAATGCATCCCAAACACCATCAGTTGCAATGATAAGCCTTCCTCCAGCATTTGATAGCTATTGAAACAAAAAATTACCAGTCTAAATCAAACAGACACATTGTGACCAGGTATTTTTTTCCTCCAGTAAATGGATAAAATCCATCCCCTGCCACTGCAACAATAATACACCATATATCACCTTCCCATTAAAACTGAGAATGAGCTACAAGTAAACTGTGAGAATGTGGATGCCTCATAAGCATGGAGTTAAGTTTGATCCCTGAGCTTTGCTACAATTCTCAACTGTAGAAATATTGAAATTCTTAAGAAGACTTTGGCCATTTCATAAGCAGCTGAGTTGACAGCAGAGTTTGTCTGTTGCTGAGTCCCAATCATAGAGATGTCTATATGAGTTATGTCAATGTCTAAGTAGAGTTGTTGAATATGGAATGTGGGTGTAAGTCCTCATCTCTGTCCAACTTATGTCAAAGCAAGGATGCTACATAGGAAGAAAGAACTGGTTAATCGGCTGTGGATGATGGCATTTTTTCTAGAAAATGCAATACCTTCATCATTGATGGTCTCTTTTGAGGGGAAGCAGAAGCACAATTCAATGCAATCCCCACAGACACTGAGATTTCTTCCCTTCCTTCAACATCTGGTCAAAGAGTAGGATCTATGATGTGCAAAAGGCGATACTTGTCATCTACAAAGTTTTGACCCTATGCTGCAAAATCCTTATCTGAAGGCCAGCATGCACAGAAATGCCCTCAATAGGTGTGATGTCAGTTTGACAGACAAGAAGCTGCCTTTACTTTTATAATTTCGAAAAACAATGTGATAGAATGAATAAAATATCATAAAATATCATAGACTGAAATGAACAAAATTATAATAAAATATAATATAATAGACTGAAATGAATAAAATTAAAATAAAATATTGAACAAAGAAAGTAGTAATCTTTCCATACAAGTAAAATTTAGTAGCTAATATTGCAGAGGGAAATCCCATCATATTACAGAATTAAATCCCATCCTATTACAAGTAAAACTGAGAAATTTCATATACCACAATACAAGTAAAACTGAAACCAATCTTGTAGAGTGAAATCCCATCATATTACAGAATGAAATCTCATTCTATAGGATTTACTAGGGTCATTACAGAGAAAATAAACATAAGTGGAGAGCTGATTCACAAGGCATGACATGGACTCTGTAGAGTGAATCCCCTAATCTTGTAGAGTGAATCCCATCATATTACAGAATGAAATAGCATTCTAAAGGATTTACCAGAAACATTACAAAGATCGCTATCACAATGGAGAGCTGCTTCACAAGGCAGGACATGGATTCTACTTACAGGATGTAAGCCCTTCATTCACCACAGAAACTCTTGTTGTTGAAGATGAGAAGCAGCACAAAAGTTAGTCATTCCACATCTACTTCAAACTTACAACAATATTAACATCCTGCAAATATTCTCATCTATGAGGAGCTTTGGGGGCCTATAGATTACAAGAGAATAGCAGAAATTCTTCACCAAACATGTTAGTAGCGTACTGATCATCTTGGTTGTTGGAGACAGAACTGGTGTTGAAGCTCTCTTTCCTCACAAACCCGGCAGGGGCTTTCTTGTCATAATTCTGAGTAGAGAAAGGTTGGGTAACCGAGCTGTATGGCACGTATGGCCACAGTTGTGCATGCTTCCCAGTGCATTTCACTTTCTTCAGTACATTGTTCAGCTTCACATATCCCATGACTGTCACTTTCTGCATCTTTCTATTTATATACAGCATTTGAACTCCTGCACAAAATGTCCCACAGAAGAGAAACAAAAGTTATTACAATCATCAAAACCCCAGCTTATATTAACGTAGAAAAGAAAATGATGGGCCACTTTGGCCTGTGGCTTAGAGGTAGATCTCGGTAGTAACAGGTGACAAAAGTTAGCATCTCCTTACAGAAATCAGTAACAAAGCTAATGGATTGGTAATGAGCAAACATGGATCCTGAGGTGCAACTTTTCAAAAGCCCAAAGCTAAAAAAATTGGTAAAACAGAGCAAACATGAACTCTGAGCTGAAAAACTGAAGAAACTTTAAAGAATTAATCAGCACACAAGTAGTGAATGCTGAAAGCATTTGCAAGGCAGTGTATCATTCTTCCACTTTGATCCGCATTTCCACCATATGTGTCAGTTCTCCTTGTGGTTTAAATAACCAAGCAATGCCTCTTAGTTTTCCAGTATTGAACAACAAATTTCAATGACAGTTTCACCAGAGGCGAGGGAAAGATTTTAGTTAAGTAGTTTTTAAATACTAGGTTTCCCTAAGCTAGATACATTTGAAGAAACATCTTTGTTAAGCCATGGAGAATTAGTATGTAGATTTGCTTTTCAACTAAAAATACTTAGGGATCCATATGCACACAATAAAGATATCATAACCTACAGCTATAATTTACTGTATGTGCTTTTGTGAAGATGGACATTGCAGTTCATAAGATACTTTTGTTTGGAATTAAATAATCAAATAGCCATTTGGAAGATGGAAACAAGTATAAGAGTTTGACACAAGCTACATTGAGGATTTGAACAAGTATCTTTGAGATGGGTTGCTCTTCATTTGAAATTAGGTTTTATATCATAAACCACTTGTGAATTTGCTTAGCAACTTGGAAGGCTACTCAACATAGTTATTAAAGAAATTAAATTAATAAGATCTTCCACAAATGTTTTACATCATAAACCACTTGTGAATCTACTTAGCAACTTGGAAGGCTACTCAACATAGTTTTTAAAGAAATTAAAGTAATAACATCTCCCCATGACCTCTGTAACAACGACTATGGAAATATAGTGTCTCACCCCTATGCATGAGTGAAATTGGTCTGAAATTTGTTGCACATAATATGCCTATATAGAAGGTTCACATAAAGAAAGACAATATGGAAGGTTCCTTGTGGCTGCTAGACTCAATGTCTGTGATATTATAACCTTTCTTGATCACTGATATACCTAGTCTTTATTTTCATTTTTACAAAATTGAAAAACACAAAATCCCAATACCACACATAATTCTCACAAATTTAAATTTAATTCCTTTTGACAAAATTTAATAACATGGAAAACCCAAAACCACACAAAATTTTCACAACTTAAAACTCTAGCAACTTTGAACAATTCTCTTACAAAAAACCAATATTACACTAAATTCTCACAACTTAAATTCTAGCAATTTGAATTCTCGAAACTTAAAATTTAAGAACTTTAAATAGGTACTTGCTACTTTGTAGCTACCCTTGTTTAATAATAGCAGAGGACTCTATGAAAAAAGTGGTAGATAACCCTTTCTCACTAAATATTTTTCTTGGATGAAAGATTAAAAGTGTGTTTGAATTTTTTTTTATATGATAAAAAGGATTAAGTAATTTTTCCATTAGTCTATGACACGTAGTTGATATTTAGAGAAATTAGAAGAGAATGACTTAAGAATTTTATGCAGACCTTTAGAAAGTGAATACAAGTTGTATTTCTCAAGTGCACCATCTATATAAGGTGGTTAAATAGTGTGCAAGACAAGTTTGATTCCAAGCATCAAATGAAAAGGGAAGGAAATATTTAAGTATCACTCAACCTTCTTATATTTATGAACACACTATTTGACCACAAAAAGGTAATAAGAAAATATTTATTGAAATATTAGTGAGACAATCATATTCGCTGAAAAAAAGATAGTTCTGTGATGAGACTTATCCTACCAAAAAACATTGAATGAAAAGGAAAGGAAACATTTAAGTATCACTCACCCTTTTTATATTTAAGAAGACACCATTTTGACAATATATATATATATATATATATATGAAAAATAAATTATTAAAATATTAGTGAGACAACCATATCACCTGAAAAAAATTCATAATTTCGTGGTGAGACTTATCCTATCAAAAAGCAATTATAGGATTAATACATCACATTAAAGTGATAACATTGACATTAAATTATATTTTGAAATGAAGATCTAAAAAAGATTTAAGAAACAAATGTAATGTTAATGAAAAGTATTGGCCACATAATCTAATAGTTTGGACAAGCCATCCTTAGATAGTGAAAGGTAAGGCATGGTTATATAGTGTAAATACGAGAGATTGATTATTGTTAAAATGGAGCTGCACACTATTTCCCAGTTGATGTGTGTAAGTTTGGAACTATGATCCTTTATTAATTAGTAATGCACTTGCAAAATAGACTTCAAAACTATGTTTATTTAACAATAAAAATTTATTGGGACAAAATATGATACACGACTTCTCCAAAATGCTTAAGATGTGCTCTTTAGAAAAACTTTACAGCTGAATTTTAAAAGGTCAGATTGTGAAGTGAAAGGATTTAATGTGCATGTCAAAACATTATTGCCAAAGTTATCAGAACCACACAGGTCAAGAACCAAAATTTCCAAAATCACAAAATAAACTGTACTTACCAAAAAAGTAGATTAAAACATTGGGCAACCGAAAAATACATAAATTCCCATGGATCAGCATCATCCAGTAAAGTTGGAAAACACAGCTCCAAACCAGTTTAGGGGCAAAATTGGTCTGAATCAGAACTGAACAGTTTTCATAACTATGGTTCATGCAAGCTAGTAAGTGACGTACATCAGACGGTCATCGATTAAATCTTGGTGGATTGGACCATCGAATTTCAGAAAGAGATAAAACGAGAATGACTGGAGCCGGTGTAGTCACCAGGAAGATTCTGGCCTTGAAAAGTATGGCAGTTTGGACAGTGCAGCGCTAACCATGTGCACAACTATCTCAACGAGCTTGCAGACCAAGTAATAAGGATCACAAGACATAAGGACGAAGATGCTGAACAAGCATATGAGATAATACACCAAAAAGTGAGTCAGTAGGAAGGATTTGCACCTTTTTTTCAATATCTTATTACAATATGCCAATGTGTAACCTTACAAGAAATATTGTAGTTTAAGACCCAAGTTCTTTTGAAGAAGCTGGATTATATGCGAAATTGTGCATTGACCCAATTTTTTCAATATAGGGAAACTTTAGCAAGAAACATGGTAATTTGAGCAAGGTAATGCATCTTAAAATATATCTATAAATCCCAGCCTAGTGTGCTATACCCAGTGATGGTTTAATACGGAGAGAAACATACTATATCCAGTGAATTAGAATCCATCGTAGAAACCTCATAAAACTCATCCTCAAATTCACAAGAAAAGAAAGACTAAAACTCATCCTCAAATTCACAAGAAAAGAAAGACTAGTGAATAGTTGAAGAAAATCAAGAAAGGTATCCCTATTCCAATTTCAGGAAACTCTTAAAACACTCACAACTTAATGCTATGGAAAAAGATCTTAGAGTAAGGTGGCTGCTTTTCACTTCTAGCCCTAAGAATGAGAAAATGGTGAAAATTATTGATGGTCATCCTACTAACTAATAACCATCAAACTCTACCTTGCCATTGGGCTTACTTTGGTATCAGACATGGAAGCTCCTCAAAAAAGAGAGACGAATCCAAATTCGTGACCCCAACCATGCATCCTGCTTTCTATGTCCTCTATTGAGCCCCCGAGAGCAAGTCAGTATTTCCATACTCTTAATTTTCAGATTTGATAAGTTCAAAAGCTTGCCATCAAATATCTAATTCCACATCATCTAATGAAAAAGAAGTCAGTCCTTACAAAGTGAATAAAACGAAATTGGCACAAAGTGCTCAAGCAATTAAGGACCAGGAAATCATTAAAATAGCAAAGAACAAGAAAAACACAACAGGGTTATTGTGGCCTTAGCAATGTTCACATGTCAAGAAAATCAAATCATGACATAACTAGTCAGTGTCATTGGAAGATGTTTACACCATGATTGATAAGGATGATTCAATATTCATTCAGGTTATGAAAGAGACGTCATTAAATTGGAGAAAGATCACTTGCAAAACCGTGGGAAAAAGTTTAGGTCCTTCAAAATTGTTCTCGAGATACTCAAGTAAATCGGGCAAAGCTACAGAGGAAGAAGAAACAGAGAGCAATTGTCAGGACTCAAAACCGATTGATCAGTTCTCTGTTACAAGTATCAAATCGGCACAGGTAACTTAGATCTCTAAAGGAAATCTTCTCTGGCAGTAAATATTAAACACAACCGTGATTGATGTGTTTGTTTGGATTAATCGGTTTTATCTTGCACTTTATATATCTTTTTTTTTTATTAATAAGAATACGAATTTATAATAGAATATAAAAACTGGTCAGATTAGTTAGGTGTATTGGACAGTTAGAAGAGGCTTGCTTGAGATCAACTCCCCTCTCTGCCTACCTGTCATCCTGTAAGCCACACGATTATATGTTAGACGTTGATTCTTGATTCAAAAGGGTTGCCCAAACGGTTTGGGCGTTTCATTTGGCATCGAATAGTTTCATCCGGGCAGCTGGGTTTGTGCCTAATTGTTCATCATTTTGTGCTGTTATTGCCGCCTATGGAAGATTGGGTTCCAGAAAGTACTTCAAAGTTCAAACTGTAGATGGTTTTAAAAACTTAAAAAGAGAACCTATCCAAATAGGAGATCAGATGATCAAGACATGGCAGTTTAAAAGCCATACCAAAAGCATGTTTCTACTACGGCCGTGACTATTATTTCAAAATTTTGGCTGTTTTTCATAAGAAAATTCTAGGTTTGAATTACCCATTGGAAGTCCATATTCTTAGCTTCGTATTGAATCTTGATAATATCATATGTTTTATTTGGGATGTATAATGAAAGAAGTTACTGATAATTTCAAATTGGATGAGCACATTTTTAATTTCAGGACATGAAATTTTTTATATATTGCATATCTCATAACTTTTGATAGACTATCAAAATTGAAGGCAATCCAACACGACTTGAAAGTTAAATTCTGCGACGACAATATGCTATATTATTTGTTATAATTCTGAGAGATGTTCAACGAGTTGCATTTTTTGAAGGCTGCCATTCTTTTTCAGCTTCAAGATCGCTGAGGAAATGGGAAAACCACCATAATTTCAATTTGGGGCAAGCAAATCAAGTGCCGTGTTTTACTGTTTCATGAAACAACTCAAATCAACTTGCATACACATTCTTAGTCTCACATTTGTATTATTAAGGGAGATTTAGTGAGTGCAACTGATCTTTTATTTTTTGTATGAAATCCTAGCTTGGAAAAAATGTTGAAAAAACGAACACATATTCAAGCAAGGCTAGGATGGAAATGTTGGAATAAAAGATGGATGCATGTGACAAGTTTATTATTTCAATTGGCATAGAAAGAGAAAATAAATGCATGGTCAGGTTTGGGACTGGCTTGTGAAGAATGATATGTAGACATCATCCAACCATGTGAACATAATTACTCTTAGCTTCTGGTTCTAGTTGAAAAAAAAATCACATTTTCAAGGAAGGCTATGATGGAAACCTTGGAAAAAATGATGGATGTATGTGACAGGTTTATTATTTCAATTGGCATAGAAAGAGAAAATAGATGCATGGTCGGATTTGGGAGTGTTTGTGAAGAATGATATGTAGACATCATCTATGTGAATATAATTACTTTTAGCTTCTAGTTCTGAATATAGTCCTCTGTATGATGAATCTCCATGTGAATAGGATTTAGAAGAGGTAACGAAGATCTCTTAACTTCTCTTTGATGGAATTCTCACCTTTTATCATAAATTTTCTGATCAGCATCATGTATTGTTTGAAAAAGAAACAAAAGTCATTGAAGGTGGTCATGGGCAAGTGGTGAAAGAGTGTTTTTAACTTTTTACCTTGAATCACCTCCATTGGTAATGTTGTCACCAGCAACACATTTGTCATTTTACACCTATGTGGATTGACAGTGTTGGTTACCCAATTCCAAATGTTTTGCTTGAGCCATACTTGGATCTTTGTGATCCTATTGATTGTTTTCAGCAGAGTAGAGTGAATATCCATTCATTAAAGTAGATTGTTTTATTAGATTACATGCATTTGGATGAGTGCATACCATCATGTCCAACCCTGAAGGGTTAGCTCAGTCAGTTGAACCATCACTTGTAAAACCGTGGGAAAAAGTTTAGGTCCTTCAAAATTGTTCTCGAGATACTCAAGTAAATCCAGACTCTCTCCTGTGGCCTTGCCATTGTGCTCAAGAGAAGGAACCTGAAAAATTGAAAATAGCGAGTTATTTGCAAGTTCCGCTCTATATCTTGCAGACATTTGGCCCTTTTGTAACATTTGACATTTGGCACTTCTATTTCTGCACATTCCTTGCTTGAAAGATTAGTGATGATCACACAAAAACACACAAGCAATAGGTCTTCCTAGCTGACTAGGAATGTTAAAAGCAATCCCAAATCTGTGTTGGTCTTTCTTATTCCGTGCCCAAATTGTAAAAGGATAAAACCGTGATGATCAAAAACTCATTGCAGCCTCTCAAGCAACAGTGAGAGGATGGCTCATAAACTTGGAGTAGCATTTGAACTCTAAGGTTCAAACCTATCAGGACACAGTGAGAAGTGTGTCGATCTTAAGCTTGGAGTTGCATCTGAACCCTAAGCAACAGTGTGTTATCTCATAAATCACTTATTAATTCAAGTTACATCTGACAACATACTAATTTGTAGCCAGCACAATGCACATATAATAAAAGATTTGGGTTTGTGGCAAGACAGACCCCAAATTTGGCAAGGTAATAACCTTATCCAGCTCATGCAATAACCCTATGATCCCCACCCCAATTTACTTGGTCATAGATCAAATCTACTGAGCCAAACAGAATACTCTATCAATTAACAAAAGGTTGCTAGACTGCTGGTTAATGTGCAAGCGTGTTCCCTTTTACCTGAGCTAAGGTAAAACGAGGACCAACCCATCTAATTTCTCTTTTGCATCTACTTGGATCAGGATAAGAAACTAATAGCAAAGTTTTTACACTACAGGCCCTAATTACATAGCAATTAAACCATGACCCAAATAGCGGATCCAACTGCCCTTGAGTAACTAAAAGTAAAATAAAATTAGATAAACATAGAAACAAGTGCCAACCTTGTTCGGAGGATAAACTTTCTCCTTGTACCATGCTGGCATGTCTTGCAAATCAATCGTAACTATCTGAATCTCACCAAGACCCTGCATTTTATTTTCAATCGTTTCAGACCCTGCATTTTCTTTTCAATCGTTTCAGTCATTGCATAATGGTATCTTATATCAGTAGAAGAACTACCCACACAAAATAGGGGATCAACATGATAAAAACCTTGATGTTCCTGGCACTCCAAACTCGCTGGGCATATGGGCATGTCACACTGATATACAATCTGCAAACCCCAGATCAATTTCAGTATTTAATCGCTAAACAGAGTATGATACTATACACATTCGAACAGAAAGTGATGATTTAGATACAGTAACGATAAAAATTTAGCTACCCACCTGGTCGTTCCATCAAACAATGGAGGAGGCTCCGATTTGGACGTGAGAGCGGGTGGAATTGCATAGCTGCAGTCAAGCAACACGATGCCACAGAAAATATTTTGGTAAATCGGGTACAAGTTTGGATATAATAAATTAAATATATAATCAAACAATGTATCGACTTACAGTGCTGCCATCTTAACCTGGTTGCAGTGTTCTGGTAATCATCATAGCCGTTTTCAAACCACCCCCTGCAGTGTTCTGAGAGACCTTACTGCATACATGATTGTTTCCTTTAGATCTCTATGCTTCCTATTACCATGGAATATTGACAAAGTTACAATAAACCCATTGAAAGACATCACTGTCAACATGAGCAAATATCCCAGCCCTGCATTCAGACCAAAAAGGGCGGATTCCATGACCCTAAATCCAAGTGCTCTAAGGTTTCTTCCAATCAGAGGAGCATTGAGGTCCAAGGCAGCTTTACCACTCAGAAAATCCCCTTGAAACGAGACCGCAGATTGACAATATAGTCATGAAATACAGAAAAAAGCAATACAGCAAGAAGGGTAAGCGAGTAACCAAGGCATGATTGAGTCTTCCAGCCGTTGAACAACAGCTCCGGCAGTAAAAAAACATTATGTGCATCATCTGGGAGGTCTGGAGTTCGAATCCGGATGAAACTCTTTTCCACAATTTCCCTGGAAATGCCCCTAACAGATCCAGGGCCTGGTCCTCCATATTGAAATAGATACAAAGCAGATCATTCCGATACGGTATATTCTTCTCCATCCAAGACTGCCCCCTCCAGCATGTATACAGAAACGCTCAAATGCAAGCTTGAAATCAGAAATATACGCCTTGATTTTCATCTTCAGAGGTTTTCTTTGCACATCAAAAACCGCTGCTGACCCATAAAATTTCGCTGTGTCACTTGAGACCTCAGGCCGAACGACCCAATTTCGCTGTGTCGCTTGAGTACCCAATTTCGCTGTGTCGCTTGAGACCTCAGGGCGAACGACTCTGTTGCAGTGATCCGATGGCTGGAGATGATTTAATCGTCTAACAATCCATCTAACGGCCCACATCGAGACACGGTAGCATGGAGGGGAGTTCGCTTCAGAGGGAACGCCTTACGGCGTAATAATAATAATAATCATCATCATCTCAACCACCTTTATAACAATACTAGTAACACTATTAATACTAGTGATAATAATAATAATAATAATAATATTGGAATGAAAAATAATAATAGTAATAATAATAATAATTTCACTTATCTTCTTTTTAAAAATGTTATTAATCTCTCTAGTAAAAATTTTAGTCCTTTTGTTTTTTATCTTTTAAATAAGGGTCTTAATTTTTCCCTCCCCCCCAATAAGATTCCCATTAATGACATTATTTGCATTAATGAATTTGGTATTAAGGACCTTCCTGATAATGTTAAAGAGGTTATAAGGAAAGACTGTGTTATCGTTCTTAGGAAGGCTAAGCCTCCCAAAAGAAACATCAGCAAAGATGAATTTCTTGCCCTTAAAGATTTAAAGGATAACCTCGACATTGTCATCCTTAAAGCTGATAAAGGCGGAGAAATCATCATTCTTGATAAATCAGACTATACAAACAAAACGATTGACCATCTCTATAATAACGATAGTTACATCAAGCTTAATAAGAATCCTATTAAAAAATTTAACAAGGAAATATTAACCGTCATTAATTCCATTAATTCCCTTAAACCTCTTTGTAAGAAACTTATTGAAAGCAATCCCCTTACCCCCAGAATTTATGGCCTTACCAAGATTCATAAGGATGGGGTCCCCATTAGACCTATTTTTAATACAATAGTTGGGCCTATGTATCTTCTCACTAAATTCTTAGCCGAGAGGTTCAAACCTCTTGTTGGTCGCATTGATTCCTTTTTTAAGGAATTTTCTTCCTTTGTTAAATAATTGAAGGATATTAGGCTGGAACCTGGCAATTTGTTGGTGAGTTTTTATGTTGTTTCCCTTTATACCTGCATTCCTATTTAAGAGGCCATTAATGTCATAAATCAGATCACTGACAATGACACTGGCAAATTAGTTGGCCTCTACCTCACCTCTACCTTCTTCAGTTTTCAAGGTGAGTTATTTGAGCAAACCTGTGGGGTGGCGATGGGTTCTCCTCTTTCCCCTATAGTTTCTAACATATTCATGGAGGATTTTGAGGCTAAGGCCTTAGACTCAACTCCATTTCGAACTAAAAAATGGAAGAGGTTTGTTGATGATACTTGTGTTGTTCGGCCTCATGGTCACAAAAAACTAGATTTGTTTCTTAACCATCTTAATTCTCAATCTGACTCCATCAAATTCACAATGGAGGTTGAGGTGAATGGGTGTGTTCCTTTCCTAGACATCCTTCTCTCCATAATGAATGATGGTTTTGTTTCTCACTGAGTATTTCGAAAGAAGACTCACATAGAATAATATCTTTATTCCATTTCTCATCATTTTCCAACACAAAAATTTGGGGTTCTTAGTACTCTAGCCACCCATGGTTTAAGAATTTCAGATGAGATGCACTTAGAAGAAGTAAAATCCCATCTTCTTAAAGTTTTTGAAAATAATGGCTATAGCAGATCTCAAGACGTCAAGGCTTTCCAAAGAGCTCATAAAGAATAAAGGGTTAAGCCTCCTAGTGATGGTCCAATCTCTAAGGTGCAACTCTCGTTTATCCAAGGGACCACTGATAGGATTTCCCTTATTCTGAAGAAGAATAATGTTTCCTCTACTTTCAAGCCCCTTAATACCATTAGAAATTCTCTTAGATTCGTCAAATACCCTATTGACCCCAAGGACATGAAAGGAGTCTACTCGATCCCATGTTCCTATGGGGTTCCCTACATTGGGGAGGCCGACCGCTCTATTAAACAATGAATCCAAGAGCATGCAACAGACATCAGACACAACCAATATTGCTCATCAGCTCTTGTCGAGCATGCAAAGAAATATGAGCACCATGTTTGCATTAAGGATGCGAAGGTCATTGCTAGGGTTGATCACTTCCACCATAGGAAGCTAAGAGATGCTATTGAGATTGAGAAACATGCTATCAATCTAAATAGGGATGATGGGTGGAAATTGAGTGAGAGGTGGATTCGAGCTCTTTCATCTTGATTTTCCCCTCCTTTTCCCTTTTTTTATTTATTATAATTTCTTTTATATATAATAATAGATAATGAATAATCTCATATATGTATAAACAATTAGTAAATATTATATTATAATTATATTTTTATTATTTATTTATTTAAGAAATAGAAATAGGGTTATTTTGTATTATTAATATGTTTTTATTTGACTATGGTCCTTTTCTAAATAAATTGGTTATTATAATCAATAATACATATATAATAATTACATATTATTAATAAATAATTACATATTTATATAAACAATTAACGACTAGTTTATAACAGTTAGTCTTTAATTGGAATTACTTTCTTTTTATTAATTCATTAATTAAATAACTAATTCCTAACAGCTAATTCTGGACTCTGATGCATTCTTACTATTTATTAATTAGGATCTATGGATTTTTTCACCTTTGTCCTAAGGATGAATCACATTAGCTGGTTCGAAACATCGACCAAATAATATTGATGTGATTAATCTGAAAGAAATAATTTTAAGTCATATTGTGTTTCTTTGTTATTTAAAATTAATTTTTGAATGCATAAGTGAATTTAACACTCTGAAAAACTTCTGAGGCTCTTGAATTGTGTAGAGTTCACAAATCACACTTGTGATTACAACAAATTCCTACCAAACTTCCGAGAAATTTGACCGAAAAATATAACCACAAAACCTCAAAAATGTAAAACAATTAGACTACAACTTAAGTAAAAATGGATAAAAGGAAATAGAACAACATGGATCCCATTGATACTTATTTTTAAACTTGAATAATTGTTGATTGATTTACTAGACTTTGTTTGAGCCAAGCATCTATGTTTAATTAAGTTGTTAGGTATTTTCGTTACTTGGATTCGCTTCAATCTTGTGATTTTTGATGAAATTCCATGTATTTATCTAGTGCCTTCATCGTTCTCTTAGAATAAAATTTTGTGGTAATTGAGCTGATAAGATTCATCGAGTATCCAGTTACTTATTGGATTTCTCTGTTCTCCTTATCACACTGTTGATCATAATGATTGACTCCATTTCCTTTGATGCACCAATGAACATGAGAAACACCCTCCAAAGGTTCCATTTTTTGTTGATCATTTAATTTCTCATCATCATTTTCCATGAGTTCCATTGCAACATCTAGAGTACGAGGGCCTCAATAGAAATCTAATCATTATTAGGGGACAATGACTCAAATTGGAAAAGAAACAATCCTAAAGTGAGAGAAGCCTTGCTGGTGATTTTGTCATCCCTTCTAAACTATTTCTCAGGGAATGATGTAATATTGCCTAGTCATGGTCCATATGATTACATTAGATCACCCACGGGTTCATGAGAGTTTGTACTCACTCGCCGCAAGCCAAATCAATAGGTGGTAGGCTAGGGCCTCATATTTTCGCCACACAGAGAGTTGTCATTTATATGATCGTGTAAAAAAAATGCATCTCAATTGAGATGTCTTGAAACTGTGTGTTGAAGAACTGAACTCAATGAAACATTACATAGATTTTTCATAACTATTCTTTTAGCCCGGGGGCCAAAATCAGGATATTACAAAATAAAGTGATACAATAAGAGGTTAGATTATATCTACCATTATGTTTCTTTTACCTTTTATTGTATAAACTTTCAAATATATGCATTGAATATGTCTTCCTCAATTCTTCAAAGTTTTGTTTAATTTATTTAAGACATAATATGGACATTCTCGCCTTGGAAAATAGAGTTTAAAGGCCCACATAATTGGGGTATGAGGCGACTCTTTGGATTTTTTTACTGATATCTGGTGACATGGTTCTTAGTAAGATTATGATGTTTTGTTGTTTAAATCACATTTTTAAATGTAGAAATAGATTCAACATCCTAGGAAAACCTTGAACATTTAGATTGTATAGACTGAATAACCTAAAAGACCAAAACATCACCTCGTTCGACTATTTCTTTTGAATTTATGAAGTGGATAGACTCACAGAGACTACTTTTTAATGTTTTTATAATGTATGTATAGGAACCCTACCATGTGTGATGTAATTCGAAAAACACTATATTGCCATAGTATTAAAATCTTCGAAAAGAGTTATTGCAATCAAGACATCTAAAAAATTCACAGTATCACACATTTACACATGGGATAAAACAATAACCATCTTCATCATAACTCTTCACCCTTTCCTTAAGACACATCACAAACAAACTATCATGAACCCTCACAATACGGGCATCGATATCCTTCTTCCACCCAATCTAAGAACTACAACAATAAAAGACATAATTGGTATATGAATATTTTATATTCATTGATTCACAACATTGTTGGTAATATACAAGGAAATTTAAGCTCCCACACGTCAAATGAAAAAGAACAATAAATCTTTATGAAAAAAATATTATAATACTGTCGAAGATTTCTCACCTTCTCTTCAACACTCAGGTCACTAGTGCCTTCACATTTTGCAGAAGGAAAAGCATAACAACAGATTTTGCTAAGCATAACAACAGATTTTGCTAAGCCATACATTTCCAATACATAATGGATTCAATTCAAAATGAAAAGCATAACAACAGATTTTGCTAAGCCATACATTTCCAATACATAATGGATTCAATTTTTTTTTTGAATTATATAGTCACAAAAAAAGAATACTTGTGCACAACGATTTTCCTTCCCCTCTACAAGTAAAACACTTAGAAACCTTTGTACCACGTGGCTTATCTACAAGTCTTTGAGCTTCTTCCCAATGGTTTTCACCAAGAAGGTATACTCACATTTCAAAAAGTTCAACACCTTCTATGTCACTTTTTAAAGTCTGTTGAATCTTGGAAATTTTTACTACAATCGGTATATGAGAAAGGACATTTGTTACTTTGTGTCACGTCAATAACAATTTTTGAAGCATAATTAACATTGGAGGGTGTGGGTAGTGAACATATTGTAATGAATTTAAGCATATTCTAGAACTAAGGACAAAGTTTTTCAAGCATAATTAACACCAAAGGACATGACTAGTGAACATATTGTAATGAATTTAAGCATATACTAGAACTAAGGACAGATTCATATACTGTTTAAACAATCAAGAGATTTAAATTTTATAGTTTTGTAAACCTTATGTTTCCCTCTATCAAAACATAATAAATTTATAATATATCTTATTTTGGATTGTTGGTCTTTTTTCTTATTAAGATCTCATGAACATGTTATCCTCCACAATATCCCAAGGCTGAGAAAGGAGATCGAAGGAGTTAAACTTAGACCACTTAGGTTTCAGAAGCTAGCCCTACTAAACCAAAGAGGGCTCTCGTTATAAATCTCACAGCCAAATATGACTAGAGTGGGAAAAATATATTAGGCTAGGTATGTTCAACTCTAGGTTTTTGAAATTTAGGGTTTTGCTGGATCGAGAGTGAAAATCAGGGAACTAATTAATTCAAAGGATTAAAGGTTTCAGTTGCAAGAGATATAGAGGAGTAGGGTAGGTATGCTTTTGTGATAATTTAAGAGTTTGGTCAATGTAGCGTAGAGTGGAAAAGAAAAGATTAAAAATGAGCATGGAAAACATGAATTCATTTATCATAAGACTAAGTATACAAAATGATATTCCTAACAAAAACAGAGCTTAATTAAAAGAATTATGCTTAAAACCTCTTAGGAAAATCATTGAAGAAGGAAGATATGGAAAAGAGACTTGTACATCATTCATATAAAACTATAACAGAGAGAAAACATTATCACATACTCACAACACAATAATTCCTAAATAATAGTTGCAAATGTCCTTTGATTTCCTATAAAAAGCAATGAAGTATAAGCTACAAGAGTTCCACTCTATGATGTCCAACAATATCCTCTAATACTTCGAAATCTGAAGTATTTATACAATGGTTTACAGAAAAGTATCTTGAAGCAAAATTCAAGATTTATTACAAAAATTATAAAAATAGATCAAAACTACTAAGAATATTATTTGGATGAGCTTTTGGTACTGGTTTGGGCATTCTGGTGTAACTTAGGCTATTACAGATCCATTTGGGAACATCAAATCCCAATATTTAGATCAGTGTTTTAGGACTCATCAAACCCTAAATTCAGTTGTTTCATGCCCTAAACAAGTCAACCCTTTGAATGCCTCCCTCTCAGATAGTTTCATGACTTGAAGACATCCAAAAATTGCCTCTAGAGGGACCAGCGCAGGTAAGCCCTTATGAAGGTGCACTATAGAGTAGTTGAGTCCACTGCCAGGGTGCTCTACAGAGCACTTAGGCTTCCTTTCACCTTTGTTGGGTGAGCATGAGCGAAATTCACATAGGGTTTGGGGAATATTCTTATCTTTTGGATTCATCTAGAAGTTTCCTTGTCTTATCAACTCCAATGAGCTCGAAAATGGATGAGGAATGTGTTAAGGATTTTCCTATCCTCTCATCCCTTCCTCCATAGAACTAATTCTAAGTATGGAAGGCCATTCAACGTCACCATTAATGACAAAAACTCCTTCATCTTCCTATAAATTAACCACTCGTCTAAGTGATCAGGGTCTGGATTATGTTGAATTATAAGGAGATAATGCTGCTATGAGACTTGACTTTGGAGCAAATGATGTGATGCCACAAGCTTGTCTTGCTTTTGATGTGATGTGGATGGGATCCAAGCTGGAGGAATGACTTTGAATCAGACACCGATGGTTGTATTTCCTTCTTCTATTTAATAAAGTGTTTGAACCTTTTTCCATATGATGTGTTCTTTCATAATGCTTATATGTATGAATTTATTCTGATTCCTTTCATTTATATTCAATGGATTGTATGCTTTGATCGGTTTTCGTCTTTTGTTGTGTTGACAAGGTACTTTTCAAGCAGATTACGTATGGGAAGGAGTGACATAATCGATACAAGGGAGACGAGAGGAAATCATAACTATAGGTAGGCCTTCTATGCTCTCTTCTTATCTATTGCTTATAGGGAAAGTCTAAAACACTTTAAACTATTGTTCTAGGCACAACTACTTGTCTAGTGAATTAGAATTTATTCGTAGATGCTAAATTCTCCAAAACAAATTGGTGACTCCACTGGGGAAGAATCCTCTTTCCTAGTAGCTTATCCACCTCCTAAGACATCTTTGTAGACTCTATTTGTGTTCATAGATTGTAATTCAGCTGTTTACATTGAAAAATTGGTCAAAATTGTGTTAAATTTCCTCTTGAAATGGCTTACTATCACCAGCGCAGGCTTGTGAGGGACACAATGCACTGCAGAGCATCCCTGGCTTAGGGGCAGTGCTCTGAAGTGCACTGTCTCCCACTATGGGCTACACTGATCGTCCTAGGATCAGTTTCCCACCTTTGGAAAGAGTTTTTGCCAAATTTTCTCTGTTTGATTGTTTGTTGATTGATCAATGAATGTTATGTCTTAGAAAATGAGTGTTTATCTCCTAGTCTAGCCTAACTTTGATAGGATTCATTAATGTTTCTTCATTTTTTCTTTGTCATTATCGATCAATAGTCAAAGTTAGGATATAATTGATTAATATTCATTTGAAAGAAAGTGTCGTAAAGGTTTCTCTTCCTTCGAATTTGAATTGTCGTAAAAGTCTTCGTTCATATGAAAGATTGATTGATTTTATGTGCATATTTACTTTTTGTTCATATTCACATTAAGGGAATTGAAAAGAAATACATGCATGCTGCATTGAAAAATTTTGTGTGTGCTGATAGGAATAGTGTAGTGAAATTGCGTTTAGATTGTGCTCTTTGCTTTTTGATCAAAAGAAATTTGATTGCTCTATCACTAAGTAGTTAGGATTTTCATCGTTAAATTGAATGGAAAGAATGCTTTTCATGATAGTTGCATTCCTAGGAATTTCAGAATATATCACGTGGTGAACTTGAAAGGCAAATTCCTAAGCAAGATCAACTTAAAATAAACATCAATTTACCTAATGGAGCATTGTCATTAACGAGAACATTTAGTAGTTCTAGGCTAGAGACATGTTCCGGTGTCATAAAACAAAACAGTTGTTGCTAACTTGTCTGCGATACATCCCGAGTGTGATACCTCATTCCACGTACGTGAGTATATCATAGCTCCTCCACGTACCTTCGGGTATATAGGGCAGTGTTACAGTACGTAAAGTATATGTGAATGCTCTTACTGTGCGGTTTTGCATTAGACAGTGCTTATACAGACTGGGCCTCCATCTACCTTCAAGTATATATGGGAGGACAATGCTAGGTTGCTATCCATCCTTAAGTAATCAAGTCGGCCGCCTTGTAAACTGTGATACACTGAACACAACATTCAGGGAGATTGCCTGCCTGTACTTCTTGGTTCGCCAGGAGGTATTCTGCAGTTCACATTTTCTTGGTAAACCTTTTGACTAGTATAACCCTTTTTGTTTATTTCTTTTTTGATAATAAAAGTAATCAGAAGTCATGGAGGAACATCAACCCATACCCCATCGTTCGCAGAGAACAACGAGAAAATCGCCTTTGCCTCCCGAAGCAACACCAATTCGGGCAAAGCAGTCTCACTTAACTGAGTCTAGTACATCAAGAACTCCTAGTTCTTCATCTGAATTACCTGAATCATCTATTTCGGTAAGTATTGAGATTCCAGTTACTCCAACTATTTCTAGCCCATTTGTTTCTGAAGAAGAAGTTTCACAATTACCTGAGGACATTAGCACTATTCCTAGTGAAACAATAACCGAGGTTGTTCAACAACAAGTTGATCCTCAACTTGAAATTTCTCAACAAGAAATTACTTCTGAACTTGAATCAGTTCAACCAAAAGTTAATCCAGAATCTATCCGAGTTCAAATAGAAGTTACATTTGAACTTGAAGTTGTTCAGGAACATCTTTCTGAAGCTGTTTTTCATTTACCCGAACATCTGGACTTCTAATTTGAACATTCATAAGTTGTTACTTTACCGGAAGACGATCAACTGGTTACCCCTCAGACATTAGTAACTATTATAATTTCAACTTCATCAACACTAGAAATCTTTTATGGACCTGATGGTGAAGTTCTTCCACCAGTGTTAATTGCTATAGAGGAAAAATTGGAAGAAGATTCCACAACTGGAACCCTGTTTCACTTTGGAACTGGGCTTTATCTTTGCCCTAATACTCCTGATTTTTTTGCTCCATTTGATCCTGCTTCTTTTCAAGTACCTTTCAACTCTTTAGGACAACTTTTGGGTCAGTTAACTATGGCTGAACAACTGTCAACATCTCAGACTGTATCATCTGATGCAGCTGCAGCAGAATCTTCTATTGCAACCTCTTCGATGTTTTCTATCACACCTGAGTCGCACCTGTATGGCAAATCGTCTGTCCCAGTTGGTTACTAATCATTGTCTAGAACCCACTCATGGGTTGCTTCTACACCATGGTCGTCAACCATGTCCTCAACTAGAATTTTACCTGGTTCTTCTCTAATGGGAACTCAACATTTTGATCCTGCATATCAGTATCAAGCTAGGCAATCTTGTCAACAAAGACCTATATATCCATTAAACACTGGATTGCCACCATATGGAGAACAATATGCTTATTCACCATATCCTACTTATTCCGGAGGACTACCATATGGTAATATCCCGCAATATTCAGGTCAATCTTGAATTATAGTTTGTCAATGGTAACCAACAATGCCCGTTCAACTGAGGCTTGTGTATCCAACACAACCAATGCAAACTATCAACTATTCCTACTACACCTGTTGTTACTACTGTACCATAGTCACAAGTTCAAACTATTGTATCTCAACTGGTACAAACTGATCCTTCTACCTTGTAACCATAAGTTTCAAGTCAAGAGGTTGAAGTTCCTCAGGTTTTTGTACAACAACCACTTGTTTCTGGAGTTCAGCAACAACCTCAGGTTAGTATACCCTTATCTGGACTGACCCAGGCTTACACTGGTATAGCTTATTCACAACCTAGTCAACCATTCATTGCTCGACAAAAACAACCGTTAAATCAACAATAGTTGTACCAACAGCAACAACAATTGATTCAACAACCGTGGAAGCCTCATTTTCAGCAACCCCAATTCCAGAAATTCCAACCCCAGTTTGGACTTGTTCCACAGGCTCAACCTAGTTTTGGTCAATCTCGAGCTTACTAAGGTCCTAGTCAACAAGGCTTTGCAGGTTATGGACACCCACACATTCAACATGGTTATCAAAACCACCTTATCCTGGTTTTGTTCAACAACCCTACCAAGGTTACCAAATGCAGATGCCCTATGTCGGTATGCAAAGACCTATTGCTCAGGTGATTCTATCATATCCCGGGTATGCTCAACTTGACTTGAATCGATAGTTGCCATTTGTAGCAACTTTAGAATTACCAGATTTAAAATAGCTCACTAATGATCCAATCTTATATGCACCTTGGTGGCTAATAATTCTGCATAAGTTACCATCTGACATTATGAAATTTAATAGAAATCCTGGAGAAGACCCATCAAATCATGTCATGACCTTTAATTTGTGGTGTTCATCAAACTCCTTAAATTATGATTTGGTTAGACTTCATCTTTTCCAAAGAACACTTACTGGTCCAGATGCTAAATGTTACATTGAATTACCAAGAGCTTCTTTCGATAATTTCACCACTTTAGCTGCTACATTTTTTACCCACTTCCAGTTACCCATTGGATACAAGACTAGAACGAAACTCCTAACCAACTTTAAACAAACTACTGCTACCCATATATCAGATCATATTCATGAGTGTTGGTGTCGTCATCAAATGGTTAAGACATATGCTCCCGGCTAGCTTTTAGTTGAGTGATTCATAAAATCCTTGTTTCCATCAATCACTGAG
>Ga0068628_1000026_pt1 | contig 25377 bp, 24 predicted proteins | sample InSIn2gowninarea_FD_77431 | JGI IMG/M metagenome (GOLD analysis project Ga0068628, IMG submission 77431) | Clean room microbial communities from NASA Spacecraft Assembly Facility at Jet Propulsion Laboratory, Pasadena, California, USA -... ... | reverse complement strand
GCCACGATTAAGTCCTTATATATATATATATAAGCGATGCAATAGTGCGGTTGAATCTGGACTGTTGATTGGCCAGATCCAATAGCTCCTATGCAAAGTTGTTCAACCTCCGATAGACTTTGTTTTTGGCCATTTTTCATATTTTTTTCTCTCCTGATAGTGTAATCCGCCTTTTGTGAAGGTTTTTCTTTCGCGATAGTTTTTGATATTTGAAGACTTAGAGGGTTTTTAGGATCATTTTTGGATCAAGCGATAAGTCCTGGATGCGATGCGACTATAGGTTCCATTTAATCATCCATCAGGCCCCATGATATAGCATCGCACATTGCTCGTTTTGTTCACAGACCTTGACCACATATTTTTTCCGCCAATTGTGATATTCAACAGGGCTGTGAAACTATAGCCTTTTCTGTCGAACCACCACTTTGCATGTGAACACTCAACCTTAACCGCGAGATAAGTGGGAAAGATGACAAGATTGCTGATTTCGGTGAAACTACTAGTTTTAACAGCGGATAATGAATTTAACTGGCAATAAGACAGATTTGGAGGAGAAAATTGTGGAAAGACTAACAAAAGTCATAACTAAGGCAATTTTCGACCAAATGGTATGCAAAAGGAGGCTAGATAGAGATTTTTTAGTATTTTGAACTCATTGGAGCAAGTTTCAAGATCAAAGGAGCACTTCTAGATAATATTTTTGAAAAGTGAAGCCTGTGGGTGCTTTGGTCAACCAGAGTATTGATTCAGTTTAAGGAGTATGAAGATGGAGATGACCTTGCAGGGGTCTTCCAGCCTCCATGTACTTTCTGCAGTAGCCATTACAATAGTGTTGTAGCTTTATTTCTTCTTTGCTCTATATGTGTATGGAGAAAGAGACTTGTTTAAGTACTTCTAGTGGATTGTAGTATTGTTTATGCTCGTGGAAGTTAGAGTATGGGGTCTTGATTTGAGAGCCCTTAGCTTGCTGATTGTTTCATGAATAACTTTAGGTTTTCATGTGTTTAGAGTGAGAGTTCTTTGCAGAAGAATGTTTCCTTGAAGGGGAAACTAGGCACTCTTTTTGTCAATACAATTATGTACTCTTATTACTGAAGAATTTTGAGCATAATGAGAAGGGGCCATGCCTTTAGTGCTAATCCAAGGAGATGTAGTCTAGGAGGGGTGAACTCCTTTAACAATGGTTGGCGTATTATTGTTTGATGCATGTTTCCATTCAGTGTTTTGGTTTCATATTTTAATTTTTCTTCATGAAAACTAACTTAAGTAAACACACATAAAATTCATCTGTTTTACTTGTTATTTTGGAGTACAAAGCTTAAGCACATTTTTATATTCTGAATGGGGAATTAACACAACATTACTAATCTACGCCATTTCAGATCACCAATGGTACCAGATGTTAAACCCATTCAACAAAAATTTAGGAAGATACATCCAAATTTGGAAACTCATATTAAAAGCGAGTTGAACAAACTTTTAAAAGCTAAAATCATCTTTCTCGTGAGCCATTCCAAATGGGTTTCCAATCTTGTACTAGTTAGAAAGAAGAATGGTGATATTCATATTTATATTGATTTTAGGAATTTAAATAAGGCATGTCAAATAGACAATTTTCCCCTCCCATCAATGGAACAAGCTCTACAATCAGTTGTTGGTTCTGAACTAATGTCTCTTTTAGATGGATTTTCAAGATACAATCAGATCTTTGTTCATCCAGAAGACCAATTAGAAACTACATTCAGAACAAAGTGGGGAACATATGCATATCAAAAAATGCCCTTTGGATTAATGAATGCTTGAGCTATGTTTTAGAGAGCAATGGACATTGCTTTCAAAGGGTTGATTAATAAAACTGTTGTGGTATATCTTGATGATATTATCGTATATTCAAAGAAGAGAAATAATCATTTGCATTATTTAAAGAAAATATTTGAAAGATGTAGAAGGTATGGAATTTCTCTAAACCCCAAGAAATCATTTTTTGCTCTTAATTAAGGTAAATTCCTTGGTTTTATTGTATCCAAACATGGAATTTGTATTGATCTAGAGAGAATTAAAACAATTTCAGAAAATCCATTACCACATACCAAAATATCAATGAAATATTTTCTTGACCAAATCAGTTTTGTTAAGAGATTTGTCCGTGAATTTTCTCAAATTGTCCTACATTACAAACAATGATAAAAAAAAGATTCGGTTTTTAAATGGGATGATCATGAAAAAGAGGCATTTAAAGCAATCAAACAAGTTGTAATTGATACCCCTTCTCTATCAACCCCCAATTTTTCTGATCAATTTATTTTATATACTTTTGCCTCTGAGTTATCATATGTAGCAGTCTTAACACAACCAAATCAACAAAAATTTGAAGCTCCTATTGCTTTTTTCAGCTCAAATTTTCAAGGAGCTGAATTAAATTATTAAGGAGTAGAAAAGCAAGCCTTTGCAGTTTACAAAGCTATCAAATATTTTAGAGTCTTTCTTCTAAAAACTCATGTTAAAATTATTGTTCCTTTCTCATTAGTCAGGCAATTGCTTATTCAAAAGGAGTTAGGAGAAAAGAGAGCTAACTGGGTTACTGTATTGCAAGAATATGATCTAGAAATCAAACCCACTAAATTGTAAAAGGTCAAGGTTTTTGCAGGTTAGTGACAGGAATGAATGGTACATCAATAGATGAGGTAACGGGTAATATTGAAAAAATCATAGAGGTACTCCCTATTAGTACCTAGTCTCAATATGCTGACTAAATCTTTTATTTGAAAAATGGTTATGCTCCACTTGAACTATATGTTAAGAAAAAGAGAACCTTGAGATTGAAATCCAATCAATATCAATTCATCAATGATGTGTTATTTAGGAAAAATTATGATTATGTTTCATTAAGATGTTTGGAAAAAACTGAAGCATAAAAGGTCTTACAGGCACTGCATGATGGACCAACAGGTGGACATTATAGTGGAGATACAACAGCTCACAAAATTCTGCATGTTGGATATTACTGGCCAACCTTATTCGAAGATACCCAAATGTATGTAGAAGATGCAAAATTTGTCAAACCGCTTCAAGAAGATAGCAGAAACCTTCCATGCCCTTGCAACTAGTCAACATCAGACAACCTTTTGAGCAATGGGGTCTAGACATAATAGGTGAGATTGTTCCATATTCTTCCAAACAACATAGGTACATTTTGATTGCAACAAATTATTTTATGAAATGGGTAGGGGCAATACCTATGAAGCTAGCCAAATCTGAGAGCATCATTGAATTCATTGATCAATTTATTATTACGAGGTTTGGTATCCCTCATGCTCTTATTTTTAACAATGATTCTTATTTTTCTGGAAATGCAATGACTGAATTTGCTTTAAAGAGAGGATTTAAACTTAAGTATTATGTAAATTATTACCCTTAGGGAAATGTCTTAGCAGAACAAACTAATAAAAATCTTATAAGGATCATCAAACGAGCTATCGACCAAAATCAAAAGAACTAGCACAAAGCTTTAATATTTTCTTTATGGGCTGATAGAATAACCGAGAAAACCTCAATAGGTACTTCTCATTTTCATTTGGTATATGGGAAAGAAGCTATCCTACCTCCAAATCTAGCTCTCCCCTCATCAACACTAGTTCAATTCATTGAACTACAACCTTCTTCTGCTTTACAATTACGAATGTATCAAATCCTAAAGCTAGAAGAAGAAAGAAATAAAGCTAAGCTAGTCCATTATCACCATCAACAATTGGCCAAAGCTTCATTTGATGTCAATTCAGTAAAAAAAATTAAATAAAATAAAAAATAAAAAATAAAATAAAATAAATGAAATCAGAGACTTAGTTTTGAAATGGGATAAAATGCATGAGGACAAAGGAAAACATGCAAAATTTCAAAAACTCTAGCCTGGTCCCTTTCAGATTTTTGAGAAGATAGGTCCATCAACTTTCATCTTGCAAGATTTTCAAATGAAGAAGGAAATTATTCCTATTAATGGACTTATACTCAAAAAATATTTTTCTTGAAAGAACATGAGTTCTTTTGTACAATATGTAAATATTTTTTATATATCATTTCCTTTTGTTACTAAAAGTACCACACTTTTGAAAAACACATTGGCAGTTTCTCTTTATTTTTGAATTGTTAAACTTATTTAGGGAACAATTTAGAAAGCAAAACTTTGAATTTGAATCTAAGTATTGAATCTATTTTAAAGCTTTGAAATAAGATAATCATTTAGTTGTGAATTCTTTTGGTTTGAAACTATTTAAAAAAAATCTATCTGTTGTGAATTGGTTTTGAACAGTTATCTTTATAAAAGTAGAAATTACTATGAAGTGTTTAGCATCTTTTACTTAAAGAGGTCATCCAAGGCTCGTAAAGAGTAAATGAAACCTCCTCATCCATTTATTTTTAAAAAAATCAGAGTGTAATTCAAAAATATAAAAAGTTAAAAGTTAAGAGGTCTCATCACGAGCTTGCTTACCATGATCATAGGAAACTAAAAATATTGACGTTATCACTATTGGAAACCAAACCAAGATAGTGGCTCTTAGTCACCAGACTTTCAAACAAGAGATCTCATCACGAGTTGGCTTGTTAAATTTTAATACAACTTGTGAATGGCATTATCATTTCCTGGCTACCAAATGAGGATAATGACTTTAAAGTAAAAAAATAAATAATATAAAAAGAAAAAAAGAAAAAAGGAAATCCATTGCCTCTAAAGAATGTTACTATAATGTGGATGGGATACTGATTCATTTTGGTTAAATGGTAACCCTGTCGAGGCTATGAACGCCTGCTAGTAGCAGTGGCTCTACCAATTACTAATAAGTTTATTCAATATGCTAAGCTTCTATTAGTTTTTACTTTATATTTTCAACCTATTAGCGACCGATTTACACAAAAAATATTTTCATCTATCATAAACCTTGAGAAACTTTACGATAAAATGAATTATTTCATTTCAAAGTTATCTATATCGATTTAGATTTCAATCATTTTAAAACTTTCTAAAGAAATTTCTTGATAAGGATTGACATCTTACAGATATTAATTGTTTCATCCATTGTGTCGCCAATTGTTGTGGTACTCAACAACCACCCATTATCTTTAGACTTAGGAAAAAGAATAATGGGGACCCTTTAAAATTTTGAAGTTAGAATCCTTCTTTGTTTAGATATAATAGGATAAGCTTTATTTTTATTCTTTTATTTTTGAATAAAACAAGAAAGTTTATGAATAAGAGCATAAAACCTTTTAGGAATCCTTTTGCAGTTTTAGAAGATAGATTACAAGTCTAATGAATCCTGAAATGATAACAAATACTTGAAAAAGCCATAAAAGAATTGGTCTTACTAAAAGGTACGCATGGTGTCAACGATTTCAAAGAATAACCGAAAAGCTAAACATCGAAAAGGCGAATGCGAAAATCCGATAAGCTGAAATGCGAAATTCCGAAATGAAAAATTCCGCGCCGATATTGCTATCCGTCAAGAGCCAATATTGCATTCTGTCAATTGACGAATGTTACGGGTAGAATCACCCTAGGGTCTTGGGCTGAGAACCCCAACAGAGTGGAGGGCATAGAACATAAAGAGACACACAAACAAGCAATTCTAATGCTTAAACTACTGAAGTAGGAAGAAGAAGTATTACCTAGAGATCCTACATTTGAAGTTGTTCCCGTAGGGTTCAAACCCTCTGCTTCTTCCAATGCCTTAAAACTTGTAACTCATTCAAGAAAAGCATGTATAACAGCAATAATAGAAATCATGTTCATGATATAAGTGTTAGGTTGTATAAGCATATAAGTAAATGAGCATTAACATGAGATTTTATTAGCAAATCACGACATAAATTAATGCATAAAGACCATAATCATCAGGAACATGACAACGCCTCTTTATTAATGTAAACTAAAGAAAATACGGAAGAACTACAACTTGAGTCATCCGCCGGCTCCAAGAGAAACTGTCCTCCAGATCCGTCCAGCCCAGGCCTCAACAATCCTCCTCCATAAGTATACACGAGGATGTCATGAAGGGATTATGAACATCTCAAGAAGGAAATAGGGGTTTCCTATGATTTGGGAGTGCAGAAGGCACATGCATATCTTCAGACTTGATCAGGGATGTAATCAACTATAATATAAATATCTAATATTTTCTCCTCCCTTAGGCCTTCCCATGGAGATGTATTTATACTTCTCCAAATTAGTTTTTTTAGTTTGGAAATAGTTGGGCCACAGGCTATTGTAGGCGAGTATCAGGTCAAACTCGTAAACCTTGCCCGAATTAAGGGAGATTATATATTTTTTAATGTTTTAACACATATATGTGGGTTGGGTATAGGCTGACCTGCATGTACACACACTTTATATAGGGAAAAATCGCGCATGAGATTTAAAACATTGTTTTTTATAAAATGGACCAAGTCTGGTAGGGAAGGGTTGCCCTAGGCCATATCATAGAGCATAAAATATACCAAGGGTGGTAAATGGTGCTATAATAGATGTCCCCTAATATATGAGGTTAAAAGGGGTACATGATGGACGAAATGTATTAAGTGTATAGAAATAATCATGTGAGGACCTGAGAGGAGTTCACTAGATTTCAGCGTGCCAAGCCAATGGAAGAGATCATAAAGAAAGTTGTTGTCTGAGGCAGGCATACCCATGCTCAGAGATAATAAAGCATGTCCACATGTCAAATACAAAAGCGGATCCAATATGTATACAAGTATAAAAGGATTGCAAATACATAATGGATCATTTGATCATATCCATAGAAGTACATGTCACAATATCACATATAAAGAACCGATCAATGATGCTGAAGTAGAAAGTTGATCACTAAAGTCATAAAGCTGATCCAAAAGTACCAAGTCAGATAGCGGAACAAATTGTACTGCACGCAACTCAAGTGTCAACATATAGGATGTCGTTGTGATGAACTGCAACATATAAGGTAGATGGTGTCACTAGCAAGTGAACCAACAAATGTTGATGCAAACCCCAAGGTCTTCACCAATTGTCATGGTACATTTCTACACAATGGAAATAAATGATCTGAAGTCAACCATGTGAGAAATCGTTTGATTATTGGTCATTAATGTATACTGTTATGAAACTAGCTCACAAAAAAGATAGAAAAGATAGATCAACGACTTCAAAATCAGCCTCTTCGAGGGGGAAACCTCCTTTACATTACACAAATGAACAATTCTTGGATAATAAAAATGACAAGAGCTTCTTTATATATATAGGAGTCGAAGGGTTCATAATATAATCAGAGCTGACATAACAATAATAATGCAAGGGCACAACAATAACAATGTTGGGCTTCTATGGGGCACAATAATAACAATATGGGGACTACATGGGTGCAACAATATAATAAGGGGGTTGCACTAATAACAATAAGGGGTTATACTAGTAGTATAGGGACCTAACATGGCCCTCTCCTTTAAAAAGTGTTGTCCTCAAAGATTGAGTAGTTATGGATGCTTCATTATAAAATTCTCGTCCTCCCATGTGGAATCTTCAGCGGGTAAGTTCTTCCACTTGATGAGAAACTTTGAAATTGATCGATTTCGTAGCTGTTGGGTTCTTGTTTTGGTGACTGCTTCAGGTTCCAATACGATTTTTCCTTCCCCATCAAGTTCCAACAATATTGCTTGAACTGGGAGATTTTCACCTATAACCTTCTTTAAACATGAAACATGGAAAACCGGGGGCACTCAGGAAGATGTAGGAAGCTCCAATTTGTATGCCATAGTACCAATATTTTGCAGCACCTTGTAAGGACCATAGTACTTTGGTGATAATTTATTATCCTTCTTAGATTGCTTGAGGGACATTTTTTTGTATGGTTGTATTCATAAAAATATCCAATCGCATATATCAAAACTTCTTTCCCTGTGATGTTGATCTTCCTATTGTTTCATTTGATTCTGCATGAAAGTAAGGTTATCCTTTTTCTTCTTAATATGTCCTTCTATCTTGAGAGTTTGAGGAGTGGTAATTCCTGCCAATGCATTACAAGATATGGTCGGATTCATTTCTTCTTTCTCTGGGGTTGGTTCCTAGTGCATATCCTATTCTTTTGACATTTCTTGATCATTTTCTTCCTCCTCTTCACAACCAATGTAAAATAATTTATTCTCATCACACTTATGACCTTTAGTGTATTTGCTATCACAAATGTAACAAAGGTCATTCTCTCCTTTTTCTTCCAATTGTTGTGGTGTCAGCCTTGTAGGTTCGGGAAGGTTAGCATCAACAACACTTCCATCTTTATAATTATGAGTGGTAGGATTTCTTGTTGCCATAATTTTGCTTTCAATTTTTCTTTCCAGCCTCAATGCCTTCTCCAATGGATCAGGTTCCCAAAGACGAACCTCATGTTGAATGCTATCCTTTAAATTCCCTATGAAGACATTAATCATCTACTTCTCTGGAATATCATTTACCCTTATACTCAATTTTTGGAAGTCCTCAATGTGCTATTCCATTGAACCCTTTTGTTTGAGATTTATCAATTGGCTAAAGAAGGTGTTTCTCTTTGTATCCTCATAATGTGCTATCATTTCCTCTGTGAAAATTGACCAAGTGACAACTGGTTCATGAGAACAAAGCCCTTTATACCATAAAAAAATGATTATGTTCTAAATATAAAGATGCAATACGTACCTTTTGTAATAGTTGCACATCATGTAGATCAAAATATTTCTCCAATTGTAGTATCCATTTTATGGGATCCTTGCCATCAAACTTCCTCATATCGATATTTGGAATATGGTGGGTCTTCAATCCAATGTTAGATTCTATGAAATCATGATTAACATTTATTTTTTTTTCTCATCATGAGTTCGCTCTACTACCTTTTCGTCATTAGGAGGTCTTTCTTGTAGCAGCTTTGTCCCACCTTCCTTCAAACCTTCCACGTCCTTCTTCAAATATTCCATGCCCTTTCTTCAAATCTACTTCCATACCATCGATATTAGCTTTCATGGCACATATAAAACTATTTAGCGTAGCTTCGATCGCATCCTTCAAATCATCCATCCAATTTTGCTTGCTAGGTGTTTCTATTTTCTTGATTCGAATCATTATTTTTTTTGCTTTTAGGAGCTCGATATTTAAACGAATCTAACTCTGTAATTTCATATCTCCAAGTTCTGCAATTTCATCCTGCGGTATCCCTATGAGTCCTCTTTCCCACCTCGCAAGTCTTATCAAGATTGGATTCTCTAAGGAAGAGTTATGCTAAATATCCAATGATGACCTGATTATAGACTAGTTCAGTAGAGCGAACTTGTACGGAGTGCCACATGTCACTGTTTCGACCTTAGGACCTGCAACCGATAGAAATAAACCTACAGGTCATCCTCTTTTTGTAAATTTTTATGAAATTTCAATCTAATGCTCAGAGAGAAAGTTATGACGATTTTCCCTAGGTCACCTATTTGGGATGTAATTTGGGAGCCTGCAAAAACCCTAAATGTCTTGGAGCATATATCTGAAAATATAACAAAACAAGATCTAAAATTCGGGCCTGAGGTTCATCAAGATTTCAGATCAAACGGGTTTTAATTTCAGAGTCTGAATCTTTGTAGAAAAAAACTTATAGCAAAAATTCTACGATGACCTGTTTGCGATGGAATTTTGGAGCTTGCAAAAACCCTAACTTCCTTAGACTATCTCCAAAAATATAGTGAGACAAGATCTAAAATTCGGATCCGAGGTTCAGAATGATTTCAGATCAAATGATTTTTTTGTATCTTCTATAAATTCGCAGAGAAAAAGTTATATCGGAAATTCCACGTTGACCTGTTTGGAGCAGCGAAACCCCAGAATCCAAAGCTCTGATACCAAATGTTATGAAACCAGCTCACAAAAAGATAGAAAGATAGGTCAATGACTTCAAAATCAGCCTCTTCGACGAGGAAACCTCCTTTACATTACACAAATGAATAATTCTCAGTTCATACAAATGACAAGACCTCCTTTCTATATATAGGAGTCTAAGGGGTCATAGTATAATTAGAGTCGACATAACAATGATAATGTAAGGGCACAACAATAACAATAGTGGGCTTCTATGGGGCACAATAATAACAATATGGGGACTACATGGGCACAACAATATAATAAGAGGGTTTCACTACTAACAATAAGGGGTTACACTATTAGTGTAGGGACCTAACATATATTGTTAACAAACGCGAGACTACTCTCTGATAATGACGATGAGAGCCAAGTTACCCAGTACAATCTAACACGTGCGAATAAATGATCTAAAGTCGAAAACTTGGAAGAATCTATCAATCAGGAGACAATGATGTATTCCAACTGTTGATAGTGAAGGAATCAGCCACTGATGACTACAAACCCTAAAGTACTGCCAAATGGACTATAAGCCTTGTTCCCAGAGCAATGAGTTGACGTCAATGGGAAAAGATTTACTGGAAGGAAGGAATTAAGGCATCCTTCATCAATCCAACGTGAGTGTAACTGCAGGCCAATAATGTGGAAGGAATCAGACGAAGAAAGATGTAGTAACCAAACCGAAGCACGTTACCAGCGTACATAAGATGTGGCTAATGCGCAACAGAAACCCTTTGAACCAACCAATAATGAAAGCTGACATAGAGGTGAGGAATCCGCTAATAGAGTCAAATGGAAACCAAGGTACTGCATAAATCCCAATGTGTGATAATGAAAGCTGATGTTGAACACAAGCGAAACCACTCAGTCAAAGACACATGATACTAATCGATGCTAGGCACAAGGTCACCTATCAATGATGGAAATAGGGCCAGGGTGCAACTCTAGGTCTACTATTAAAGTAATTTGTCACAGTCGATAAGAGAAAGACCCACCAGTAAGAAGTCAATGGAGACCTTCTCAAACCAGCACGAACAAAGGACCAAATAGTTGATGTGATAGTGAACATGACTCTGACAACCAGGGATGGCCGACTAAAAATAAGTCAAGAGACACTGCAGAAAGGCCGACTTAGGTCTACTTCCCTTAAAGAAAAGCACAACTTAAATTTGACAATATAGCAGCATATGATAACTTTGTATAGGTTTTTCATGCAAGAGGCACAAACAAACTCTCCATATGATTGGAAGAGATAACCAAACAGAGAAGTACTAATTCAATAACAAGGTTAAGGCTCTCCTAAGTCAAACTAGAGCCCATCCCAATGGAGGAAAGACTTAATTTTGAGTGCTTTGTTCAAGGGCGACACAACTAACTCACCTGCCATGAATCATGGAAGTAATGTCCCATTCCTGCTCTTTTTGGAATATTTTTTTTTTTTGTCTTTTTCATATTTGGAAAGCATGATTGTCGAAGTACAAATGTTCTAGTTCTTGGGAGTGGAACATGCCTATGCTCAATGCAAGGTGACAAAACTGGTCAATGACACTCAAAGGAATGTTCTTTCCATGGATAAACGGGTGCCAAGTTGTAGAGGCTAAATGATTGCAGGGTTGATTTTGCAGAAAGGTCTAGCCAAAAAAGAGGCTTAAACATGAGTCCAAATGAAGTCGGCTTGAGGCCAAAAAGAGGCAAATAGTCAACATGCAATACAATGGTACAACTCAACACAGAGGAGCTTCTAGGGTATAAAGCCAAAAAAATAGCGTAGAAGTAAGAGAATGAAGCTTCAACGGACAAGTCATGGCGAGACTAAAGAGGACTCGTGAGCCTACACAATATAGCAGTGTGGGCAACATATGCTAGCGAGAATCTAACTAAGATGCCCATGTAATGGTTGGCTCTATCATCACGTGATGATTTTATAAGTCGACGAGTGAAAATGGTTTAAGAACCAAGACATGATTAGGTTGACCTTATGCCCAAGATATTGTTCTATGGAGGCTAGTATGAAAAACGTAATGGAAAATGATATCCCCTAACCTATATGCCAGTGAAAAAATGGTACCTACCATGACGGGTCTGTAGTCATGGAATCGAAGTGGTCTCTCAAAATCTCTAAAGTGTCCTGAAAATTTGACCCATCCCAACACTCAAAGCCAAAAAGGTCACAAGGCTCATAAAGTTTTGAAAAGAAAAAATGAACTTTTGAAAAAATTGTTTTTTTACATGTCAACCTATATAAAGACTTTTTGACTTACAATTTCTCATTTGTACTGTGAACAAGTGAGTGAAGGAGCTCTAGAGCAAAAAATAAAGCAACCTCAATCCATCTGATTTGTCCATAAATTCAGCCTTCAACTGTCCAATTAACCTTTTAAATGATTCTTAGATAAATTTAATTTGTTTTCAAATGTCTTTCTCGAAAATTTCACTGTAGAAAAATAACTTTAAAAATTGATAATGAACCCTCATGTGCGCAGTTCGAAAATTTAAAACACGGTTTTTAATGATCCAAAATATATTTGTTTTGCAAAATGTCGATCGCATGGAGATAAAAGGAACATAGTGCAATTTATATTGAAGTGATGGATGATGAAATGGAGTTAGATTCCTTAAGAGGATGTGGGTTATTAAAAATTTTCAAGATGCCAAATATGAAGGCAAACACCAGATTGTTAGAGATGTTGATCCATTATTGGGATCGAGAAGAAGATGCTTTCATCATTGACCAAATGCCTCTAAGAACATAAATAGAGGATGTCTATTTCATCACCGGTCTTTCCTGAAGAGGAGAGAAGGTCAATTCGACAGGAAGAACAACAGGGAGCCTCAGTGTAGAGGAGTATGTACGTATCTACTACCCAAGAAACATAGAGAAGATTGGAACTCAAATTCCAATTAAACATGTAGAAAGCTTAGCCTTGAGAATCCTTCTCTTTATCATTGCTAGAGTGAATGGGTCAGCCTCTCTACACCAGGCTTCTCGAGTTTCGTTGAGTCTAGCAGTAGAGTGTCTTAATATAGTTTTTTATTGGTGCACACCCCTCTTGAACAACATGAAAAATCAACTTACATCCATCAGAAAATGTCAAACAAAAAACTTCAGATATGGAACCATTTTGTGCTCCTTTTTCTTTGAGAGAGTACCAAGGCTTCGACCCAAGGTATTGTCCACCATTAGCAGCTCGAGGGATCCTCGAATGGCTAGATGGGCTGATCTGATGATGGGACTAGGGGGTGGTGAAGTCCCTATAAACACTTTTGATGACGAGTTCTTCTCCTGGTGGGAACAAGAAGTCATAGCTGTTGAGGACTACCCCTATGCTAGCATGGATTTCAGAGGAGACCAAGATCTGGTGTTGCCACCGGAGGCAACGTGGGGAGCCATAGGTAAAAATATTTTTAATTTTTGAAATGTTTAAAGAAAATAAATTTTAAGTATAAATAAACTGAAAATCTTTTTGATGAGACAAATACTTACAAAATTATTTTGATCATGACATAGATATTGGACAAGTAAGACTTGTAAGTCTACCTGGGCACAGGCATTGCGGAAGAGACGCGGAAGGGGCCATAACTGAGACCGAAAGGACCATTCATTTTGTACAGAGAAATTTGGTGAGAATGACTCACCAGGAACCTGTGGCATCCATAGAAGACCTTCCAGAAGAGAGGTAGAGGCGCATGGTAGGAGTGCCACGTGATTGGGTGCGACTATTATGACGGGCGGAAAATGCCATCGTCTTCTTCCATGATGCTCAACCTGAGTAGGACCCAGAGATATAAACTTATGGATAATCAAATCTTTTGATTAGTCATGATAATGGTTATAAGACCTAATTTTGTAGGACGATTTTGTCCCAAGTTTGTATATTATTTTGAACATAAAACTTCTATCTATGTATCAACGGTTTCATTATGATGATCATATATACAGATGACTCTTCGATTATTTTTTATTTTTAATGTGATGAATGATTTATGTGTCAATCCAATGCTTGATTAGCGATAGAATCTGCAAACAAATTTTCTGATCGTGGAATATGAATAAATGTGATATAAATAAATGATCTCTGTAATAAACGCACTCTTAGAAATTGGCGATATAAATAAGGATCTCTCACATGATAGATGTTATTTAATTGAGATACCACCAGTTACGAATCCAAGTATACTACTAATGAATCAATACCAAGAGATATTGCCTCAGATAGTAAATTAATGACAACATTATATTCAACAAAATTGTTTGAAGCAGGACTGATACATACGTCTCTTGAAACCAACAATTGGCTGGATGGATAATAAATCACCCAAGCCATGGAAGCAAGGTTTTGGGTGTGTCTATTAGCATATCGACGAACTTTAGATATATCAAATCGTCCATCAACACCTGCCAAAGCAGATCAAAAATATCGACATCACTACAAAAGTGATAGATAGGTATGCACAAATATACAATATTTACAACTAAGCAAATGCTAGGCTGAAGCCTAAGCAAAATAATTTTTAAGATAGAGCCCATTTATGGGCTCCGCCAACTCGTTTCCCTCAAAATCAGCCAACTCATAAGCTCCCTTTTTCAAGACCTTTTTAACAATGAAGGGACCATACCACATAGATTTGAACTTGCCTGCCCCCAAGGCGTCTTTGTCTTGGTCATAAACAAAGATGAGATCGCCTTCAGAGAAAACCCTATGACGGGTAGGCTTATCACATTGAGCTTTTACTCTCTTTTTATAAGATTCGTTGATTATGGCTGCATCTCGATGCTGCTCATTGAGATGTTCCAAATGAATGAGGCATTCTTCAATACTAGAAGTGTCTGGAAGAAGTTCAACAACTAATTTAAGGGAAGGAATTTCACATTCCACAGGAAAAGTTGATTCCAACCCATAAACTAGTTGAAAAGGAGTAAAACCTAGAGCAATCTTGACTGACATTCGGTATGCCCAGAGTGTCAGATATAACATAATATGCCAATTAGATCGAGCTTCGTCAATCTTCCTTTGCAGGATCATTTTTAGGGATTTATTCACGGCTTCAACTTGCCCATTGGCCTGAGGATAATAAGGAGATGAATGCTCTTGCTGGAAACCCAACATAAGAGCCAATTCAAACATCATGTGATTCTAGAAATGACTACCATGGTCAGTGACAATCTCTTTAGGAATACCAAACCAGGAAATGAATTGGTTGAAGAGAAACAAGGTTGTTGTTTCACCATTGTTCTGAAAGTAGACATAGCCTTGGCCCACTTAGTAAAGTAGTCGACAACTATGATGATATACTTATGATTTCCCGCCAAAGGCAATTTTCAAGTAGTAAAATCAATACCCCACTTCGTGAATGGACTGACAGTAATCACAGGAAAGAGCGAAGCTGGATGCGTGTGCATTTACCGAGTATAAATTTGACAAGGGTGGCATCTCTTGACCACTTCAACATAATCCTTGAAGATCAAGGGACAAAAGTAGCCTGCAGGCAAAAAATTTTGGGTTGTTGCAAGCCCAGTTAGATGACCACCACAAGCTCCACTATGGCAATCATTTAGCAAAGACTCAACTTCTTCAAAGGTTAAAAAACGTCTAAGGATTGAATCAACCTCGCAAAGATATAAAGTGTCACCTATAATAATATAGATTTTAGCCAAATGACGTAACTTTGTATGTTCATCATTAGAAAAAGCGAGAGGAAACTTGGAACTCTGGAGATATATAATGATATCTCCATACCAAGGATCTTGGGAGGAAATAAGGAAAAGATGTTCATCAGGAAAAGATTCCTCATAAACTATTTCTTCTTCACAAGGAAACTCTAAGATCAATTATGCAAAGACTAAAGATTTCTTAGACTTGGTTGACATGAATTCGAGATTAAACTGTTGTAAAATGACAATCCATCTATTGTATTTTCCCCAATCACTCGCCTGCTGAGAACAAATTGAAATGGATTGACAACCACTAAGACGAAAGTTTTTCTAATAAGAATATAATGTCTAAGTCGTTGGACAACATGGACAATTGTCAAAGCTAATTTCTCAATGGGAGAATATCGCAGTTCAGGGCCCACTAAGCCTTGGCTTAGATAATAGATCACGTGCTCAGTGAAAGCATCATCTTCCTGAACCAAAACCTAACCAATAGTTTATTCTGCTGCAATGAGATATAAAAGGAAGTCTCTACTATAATCAGGTGGACTCAATAAAGGAACAGAGGTTAATGATTTTTTCAAAGCATCAAATGAGCGTTGCACGAAATCATCCCATAAAAATGGGATCCCTTCCTTGAGCAGTCTCATAAATCCTTTAGTAACCTCAACATAATTAGCGATAAATCTCCTTAAGAAATTGGCTTTCCCTTGAAGATTATGAAGTTGACGAATAGTGGATGGGGGAGGCAACTGAGGTATTGCCTCAACCCTTGAAGAGATCTACATGAATCCCTTCAGTATAAATGATGAATCCCAACAACCAACCGGATGTGATGGCAAAAACACACTTATTCGGATTCAACCGTATTTTGTAGAAACGACATCGCTAAAAAATTAATCAAAGATGCTTGGGATGATCAATTCTCTTTCGAGAACGAGCAGCTAAATCATCAAAGTAGGCTTTGATAATATGTTTGATATCGTGGAGAGCATATGAAATGGCTCGCTGAAAGGTAGATTCAACATTCTTAAGTCCAAAAGGCATCTTCTTATATGCAAATGTACCCCAGGGGAAAATAAAAGTTGTCTTATGTTGATCTTCCAGACAAATAGTGATTTGATTATAACCAGAAAATTCATTCATAAAAGAGAAAATATCATTACCTGCACACTCATCGATAATATGATCAAAAAATGGTGTGGGGTAATTATCTTTAGGACAAGCCTTATTCAAGTCCCTAAAGTCAATGCACACATGGATAGTCCCTTGCTTCTTGTCAACCGGGACTGGATTCGAGACCCACTCAGTTAAAGGAACGAGGTATATGAAATCCGCCTTAAGCAACTTTTCAACCTCAGCTTTGATAGTTGCTGCTTTCCTAGGGTTTACTGGTAGAAGATTCTAGCAAATAGGTTTTGCATTTTCATATGTCTTGATCTCATGCTGGACTATAGATGGATCTATCCTAGGCTTTTCCTCATAAGACCAAGCAAAAACGTCTCGAAACTCTTTAAAGAGATCAATATAAATTCAAATTTCTTCATGGGAACAATCAGCTCCAATGAAGACATTCTCGATAACGTTAGGATTCCTAGAGATGTTCATTGGAATAGTTTTTGAAATAAGAGACATGTTACCTTCGGCCGAAAACTGTGCTGGAGCCAAAGGATTTAAAATTTCATCAACATCACTAGTAGATGAAGGACTGGACAAGCTTTATTGTACTTCTCGCAAATCAGGGAGGAAATATGATCGATGATGCGAATCATCCCACGACAAATCAATACCCGTCATTACTTCTAGAATTGCTTCTTCAGATGGCAAAACAATATCTAGGCAATCCATAACAGAAGTTGAATCTAGAGTCTAGGTCAAAGCCACATCACCATCTAGATCCGCCGGTGAAAGAGGAGTAGGATCCAAGTCTGCAGTGTTAAGTATAGATCGATAAGAAATCTTAGCTGCAGACATAGGAAATGCCATTGCACCCACTTGCCCCTCATCTAATGCGGTGGTAGGAGAGGGTAAGGGCCAAGGATCCGAAAAATAATGAGTTCTAAGTAAATCTCTTCGAGAAGGTGCCTTGAAAGATGAAATATCATTAATTCAAGCAATTGGAGCAGGAAAATCAAAGGTATCCATTAATGAAGAATACATCCCAACTCCTAGATACTCAATAGGCTGCTTAAGATTGTTCACTAAGGGAACAATAGATTCAGGAGATGCATTGGATTGACCTGGAGAATAATCCATCTGATCAACCATTACAATTCTCCCTTCATGAGGAAAATAAAGGATGTGGAATAACGATGATACAATAGCATCCATCTCGTAAATCCAATTTCTTCCTAAAAGGAGGTTATAATCCATATTTGCATCAACTATTTCTACTTTGATATTTACAACCTTACCCCCAACACAAACGAGAAAGGTTGGAATAATCCCATGCGGCCTATGAGAATGACCATCAAATGTTGTCAAGAGAGTAGGTGACGGAATAGCCTGAGGTGCTCTAATATCCTTCCAACATGATATAGACATTATGCATGTGGAAGCTTCCTCATCAACTACGTTTCGAAAGATATTGGTATTTCAGTATGTAGACTTGATTTGAAAATCCATATGATGTGGGAGTCTCTTCTTGATATTCGACATGTCGAATGTAAGGACAAGAGAGTTCTTTGGATCTACTGCTCCAATCGCAGCAAGAAATGCACTCCTCTATGTTGGGCACGACTGGAGTACCTCTAACACTGACATGGCACAAGGACTATGAGCCAGATATTCTAAAATGGAGTAGTTCTAAGCCGCCTTGGCATTGGGGTTGATTGTCGAACGTTTTGCAGAGACTTTCGGCATCCTAGGTATAGACTCAATTATGGGCCTCTCAATATGGAGTAGCTCTGAAACATCAGGAGTAGTCTTGGCCTTAGATGATTCTGGTTCACCATAATCACATGACCGTGTAGAAACTTCAATTTGTGACCTCATCATATAAACATTTGATGGATTTTCCCCTTCTGAGTTGCCCCCAATGGGGGTACTAGTAATAGTATTTGTGCCAACTAACAACTACTGCCCTTGGGGAAAAGGGTTAGTTAGCACAGCCTGGGAGCTAGAAGACCCTTGCTGAACCAACAAGCATTGAGCGTCCTGAATCTTCGGGCAAAGATGAGTCAAATGGTAACCATTGCATAACTTGCATGGAAACTTCACTTTCTTCTTGGATTCTTTTTTACCCCCCCAGGCATTAATGTCGGGCTTATTTGCATTACCCTTCCCATCCTGATTCTTCTTCTTTCTTCTTCTTCCCATCGGATTGTTGATTTCCTTTGGGGTTAGAAGTTTGAATGACATTGATAGAGGAAGGATGAGAAGGCATGGGAACTAATGGCGATGCTTGAATAGAAGAAACAATTTGCAAAGACAACTGCTGCAATTGGTTTAGCAGTTTAGCCTTGCTATTATTAATTGATCTGACTAACCCATTGGCATGGATACCCGGCTTCGGCTTGGGAAGATCAACCTTATATCTAGGAGCATCATGAATTTTTTCTCAAGAATCCCAGATTGAGAATATATGAGTTCTAGCTGTTGGGCCCTAAAAATAGTTTGTTCTTCGGTGAATACACTGGAGAGCGATACATCCTTAGAAATTCTAGGCTACAAATATTTGAGGAACCATTCAAGAAGGAATTCTTGTGGAATATCGGCTTTAATGAGCCTATTCCTTCTCCTCCATTCTTGGATGTGATCAGAAATGTTGGTTGTCTGGTCTTGGTGGAAATTAGCCTAGAGCTCAGTTTCAGCATCATAACGAATGGGCAACTGAGAATGGTTTAAAAATATGGTGGCCAAGTCACCAAACGAAGCGAAGGTGCCCCTCAGAAGCTCAATATACCATTTAGTCGCATTCCCAATTAGGGTGCATTGAAATAGTCTCAACCTGATTGAATCATCAATCAGGGAGTTCGACGAACACCATAAATGGAAAGTGGTTATATGGTCACCTGGATCTTCACCAGTCATCCCTTCGAATTTGGGTATGTCTGATGGAAATTGGAAACGGAGACCAAACCGAGTTGTATTGGATAGGATCATTAGTCAACTTCGATAGATCTGGAAAATTTGAAGTTGCCAGGAAAGGTAAGTGCAGAGGACCTTGAGAATTCCACCCACTTGGGGCAGAATTCCTAATGTTATGAAAATAATATCCTGGATTTGTGAAGGCACTAGGTTACCTGAGGTGATTCGTAGAAATTCCTAAACCATAAGGAGAACCTTGTGGCCTAGAAAAATTCGGAGTTTGTCCAACTCTTGCCGAAAAATTGCCATATCTAGTGAAATTGCCCCTTAGTGAGGTATTAAATGGAGTAGAGAGCCCTTAGTAAGGGTTCCATACATTAGTAAAGGGAGAAAAACTCTAAAATGAACTCACAAAGGAGTACGACATGTTCCCCTATTGACAGAAAGAGAACTGATTCCCGACTCCCAAGCTGCTAACAACTGGATTAGTCCATCCTTGGAAAGGATTATAACCTTGACCTTGGAGGGAAAAGATGTTGATCCTATAGACAGGTTAGAATGTGGTCTATGACCACTCCCAAAAGGGAAACCCTGAAAGAATCTGACCCACTCGCCATGGAAGTCATAGATATGGAAGCAACAGATGGAAAAGTTAAGGGAGCCGAAGGAATTGCGCTAATAGGCATTCCAAAGGGGAACGAACCAGTATTGGAGGCAAAAGCTTGGGTGCCCCCACTCGAAGATGGGATGGAGGTAGAGCCAAAGATTGTAGTGCTAGGAGTGATTGAAGGTATAGAAATTATACCTCCTCCTTGTACTGAGAAAGGAATATGTTCATTGGTAGCACTCATAGTTGAATCCATGCTCCCAACAGTGGCCATTGAAGGAAAAGACTGATATAGACCAAGGCTCGAAGGCCTGTGGGTCGGGGTCCCGATGTATAATAGAGCATCTGGATAATCAAGAGGGAGAGGAGAATAAGGAGTCATAGGAGACTTAGGGAGTTCTTCAACCTCTATAACGTCTTCCAATTGAAAGAGGACTATAGAAAGAAATGGAGTGTTCCTCTCCAAATCTCAACTTACACTAGGTTTATCTTGTGAAACAATAGCTTGAACTGGATGTTAATTTTAGGTATGTTCTATGCTAGAGCAATTTATTTCAATTTCTTTTCCACATTAGCAATCACATCAACATAAAGTAAACTGTAAATAGAACATAAATATAAATCGCAGAAGACAAGCCAAGACAAGAGGACACAAGATGTGGCGCTTGCCAGGGACAAACCCCAATGTGGGGAAACCCTTGATCAATTCTTCTTTTATGTTCTTCAAAGTTCAGCAGAGAAAGTGAGAGAGATAGTACATTTACAATAGAAATCAATCAGTTTGACTTTTGATATCGGCATGAGATTAGTTGAAGACATATTGCTTCAACTGATTCTCTAAGGTGACTCATTCACCTATCATAGTGCTGCATCTCGTCTATTTGCTGCACATTACCATGTGACACCTTGCTGTACTATCACATGTGTTGAACCTTGATGATAGATCTGCTCTCATCTTTATGCTGCTCATCATGCTGCATCTTCCATGGTCTTATTCATCATCAAGTTTCCCATGCTCATGATCTCATTCATCATTATGTTGCCCATGCTCATATCATCATGCATCATTATGCTGCCCATGCTCATATCATCATGTTTCTTATTATGCTACCCATGATCTCATACATCATGCTGCCTTCCTTCAGAGACAGATGCTCTGGCTTTTTTCAGCAGTTCCCGGTAGTTCCGGCTTTTACGGCAGTTCTGACAGTTTCGGCTTTTCCAGCTTTTCTAGCTTTCCAGTATTTCCGGCAGTTCTGACAGTTCCAGCTTTTTCGGCTTTTCCACTTTTCCTTAGGATCTCTCCTCCTACTAAAACCCAAAGGCAACTAGATAGATGAAGAGATCCAAGTGTGTGTAGAAATGACTTGAAGTCCTTTTCTATTTATACTAAAACATAGAGGTTGAATAGACATGATTGTTGGGCTTCTGAGCCTACATAAGTTGCTGGCCGACTTAACAATTTGTCCATAACATAAGTAAATTCATAACTTCATAAATACTTATCGGAATTGGATGATCTTTAGATCAATCCTACACCTCTCAATGAGAGGGATCCAATAAAAATATTAGGTGCCATAAATAATATGACCCCCATGGAGTTTTGCCCTAGTTGCCCATTTTAACGCTCCCTCTCAACTATGGAGAACTCCATGTGCTGATCCATATGTCCAACTGTACTATCTCTACTATTAGTGCCCTGCACTACTCTGCACAACTCTGCTAGCTCTACTCAGCTCTGCTAGCTCTGCTTAGCTTCGCTCAGCTCTATTGGCTCTGCTCAGCTTTGTTGGTTCTGCTTTGCTCTGCTGGCTCTGCTCGGCTCTGCTCAGCTCTGCTGGCTCTGCTCTGCTCAAATTAACTCTGTTGAACCATGAAGAAGAAGAAGAATTGATCGAGAATGTGTCATACCATTCTCCACTGACCTGAAGTTAGTCTCAGATTGTGTACCACTGGTCCCAGACTAGTCGTCAACCGACCCGAATTCAGTGTCATAGTAGGTACAACTCCTACCATTGGTCCCATACCAGTACTTTGCTGACTCGAAGTCAGTCTTAGAGTATGTACCACTGGTCCCAGACCAGTCCTCAACTGACTCGAAGTCAGTGTCATAGTGGGTACAACTCCTACCACAGGTCCCAGACCAATATCATTGATACCAGATCAATGAAGGTCATCCTAACATAGGGAGTACAATAGATACAACGATGCGTCCATCGGTACTACTATGATCCCTATCCTCATTTCCCTGCTCATCTATCAAATGAGAGGCACTTCCCATGAGTCCCAGATTGCATGGGTACGATGCCTCGACAAGAGAACTTAATCAATCCTTTCCTCACAGGAGAACTAATCATCTTGCTACACAATTTCCATGGAGAACACATCATCCAGGCCTCACAGGAGAACTAATCATCCTGCTACACAATCGTCATGGAGAACACATCATCTAGACCTCACAGGAGAATTAATCATCTTGCTACACAATCGTTATGGAGAACACATCATCCATACCTCACAAGAGAATTAATCATCCTGCTACACAGGAGACCGAATCATCTTGTCCCACAAGAGAGCGAATCATCTTGTCCCACAAGAGATCGAATCATCTTGTTCACAGGAGAGTGAATCATCCTGTCCACAGGAGAGTGAATCATCCTGTCCCCATGAGAGCGAATCATCCTGTCCCACAAGAGAGTGAATCATCTTGTCCCACAAGAGAGCGAATCATCTTGTCCACAGGAGAGTGAATCATCCTGTCCACAAGAGAGTGAATCATCCTATCCTAGTGCACACCACTAGGGGAGGGTGAGTCACCCTGTGGTCATATGTTGCTCTAGTAAGAACCACAAGGCCCCAGAGCTCACAGAGCTCAATGTATATGACATGCAGGACCCTTGTACAAGGGTCTCTTGATGACTCCAAGTCGTTCGGGAAAATCACAGATTTGATCTTTCCCACGGGGCTTAGACAAAGTGTAGCGACCTGTACATCATCTCATAGAGATGGAGCTTCCTTGCTCATAGACTTACCATATCCCAAATAAGGTAGTATCTGATGTCTATCTGTTGGAGCAATCGTCGAATACGAGATTCCTCAATAATCGAATCCCACCTCTGGTTGTCACAAAGAATCACAGTGGTACAAATAGCTCACTTGAAGAGCTTCCCCAACCAGGCAGCTTCATACGAGATCATACTCATAGATATGTATCCGGTCTTAGCGGTGCTTATAACAACCGACTTCTGCTTCCTGCTCATCCATGATATCGAAGCAGAATCCAAAGAGAAACAACACTAAGAAGTGCTCTAATGATCCTCCACACTGCTTGCCCAATCAGCATTCAAATAATCATGCAGTTTCATATTTACGACAGTGTATCTCAATCCATGAGAGATTGTGCCCCAAAGACATCTCAGAAGATTCTTGGCACCAATCCAGTGAGGTTCAAAGAAATATGAGCTGACCATGCTAACTACAAAACATATGTCCGGACGGAAGTTCACCAAGAACATCAATGCAAATGAGTTTATGAGATTTAGAGGCATTTCCCAAATCTGGTCCGACATCACTACCATATAACTTCTGAAAGTTAAGATCCTCGAGGTAGTCACAGGCTTGCAGTTCACCATTGCACATCTGGAATCCAACTCCCTCTTACTTCTGCAAATGAGAGGGTCTGCACCTGTTAGAAGTAGGTCGTCCTCATAAGGTGCTAGTATGAGAGGTCTATCATCCACAACCTTCAGATGGTTTGGATCCGTTTCACTCCTAGTGAATCTCAGCTTTATCCGACAGTTATCGATAATCTCATACTATGCCCAGGGTGTTTTGCTTCAAGCCATAGAGGGCTTTCTTCCACCTACATATGTGAGATTCTTGATTATCAATCTCAAACCCCTCGGGTTGTTCCAGACCTGTGGACCTGCTACATGAGGGGAATGGTCCCCTTGTAAGATTTTCCTTCGGTACATCTCAGACATGTACTTTCATGCTCCTTTTGAATTCAGGCATTCCTGTCATTATCCGACTCACAAACCTTCAGTGCTACGTGAAAATGGACATGGACCCCAGTGGACTTCCTGTAATTTGATACAACACTAAACTCAAAAACATCTTTGAAAATTCTATTTCCAAACACGTACCTTTCCATCAATGAGTGCCACGCTAAAACCTTTGACTTCCATTTATGAGATGGACACCAGGTTCTTCTTGCGATCAGGTACATAAAAGTGATTCGGGGTTCCTTGCTTTCTTTGAAGAGTCGACCATTTCCTTGATGACCTGCATTACCTTCAGACACTCCTTCGCATAATGGCCGAACTTATTGCAACCAAGGCATCCGCCTTTCCTTCCACCCTTAGATCTGAACTTCCCAATGAAGTGATCTTTAGATGGGCCATCAGAAACTTCCGCTACGCCATTCTGATAATATGTTCTGCTTCGACTTCACCCTTTGTGAACTTAGAAGAGAGATGTGGAACCCATTGATCCTTTTGTCTTGTCCCTATTGTCTTTGGTGATTGCTCTTTCACTCTCGCTTGGGCATTGTCTTCACCTTAGCTCTGATACCATGTTAATTTTAGGTATTTTCTATGCTAGAGCAATTTATTTCAATTTCTTTTCCACATTAGCAATCACATCAGCATAAAGTAAACTGCAGATAAAACATAAATATAAATCACAGAAGACAAGCCAAGATAAGAGGACATAAGATGTGGTGCTAGCCAGGGACAAACCTCAATGTGGGGAAACACTTGATCAATTCTTTTTTTATGTTCTTCAAAGTTCAACAAAGAAAGTGAGAGAGATAGTACATTTACAATAGAAGTCAATCACTTTGTCTTTTGATATCGGCATGAGATCAGTTGAAGACATATTGCTTCAACTGATTCTTTAAGGTGAGTCGTTCACCTATCATAGTGCTGCATCTCATCTATTTGTTGCACATTATTGTGTGACACCTTGCTGTACTGTCACATGTGTTGAACCTTGATGACAGAGCTGCTCTCATCTTTATGCTACATATTCCATGGTCTTATTCATCATCAAGCTACCCATGGTCATGATCTCATTCATCATTATGTTGCCCATGCTCATATCATCATGCATCATTATGCTGCTCATCATGCTATATCTTCCATGGTCTTATTCATCATCAAGCTACCCATGCTCATGATCTCATTCATCATTATG
>Ga0068628_1000025_pt1 | contig 25760 bp, 29 predicted proteins | sample InSIn2gowninarea_FD_77431 | JGI IMG/M metagenome (GOLD analysis project Ga0068628, IMG submission 77431) | Clean room microbial communities from NASA Spacecraft Assembly Facility at Jet Propulsion Laboratory, Pasadena, California, USA -... ... | reverse complement strand
GAATTTGTCGAAAAGCTCCCCGCCAGCGCCGCCGCCGTTTTTGTATTGCGCGACTTTCACCGCTTTTTAGAAGATGTATCGGTGTCGCGCAAGCTCCGCAATTTATCAAAGTTGTTAAAGTCTCAGCCAAAAAACTTAGTCCTTTTATCTCCAAAAATCGCTATTCCCGAAGATTTGGGCGAAGTGCTAACGGTATTAGAGTTTCCTTTGCCTGCACCGCCAGAAATTAAAGTCGAAATCGAGCGCTTATTAACCGCTACAAGGCAATCAATTGGTACAAAATTTTTAGATGAATTAGTCCGCTCTTGTCAAGGATTGTCAATGGAGCGGATTCGCCGCGTTTTAGCAAGAGCGATCGCAACTCACGGCGAATTACAGCCGGAAGATGTGGAATTAGTTTTAGAAGAAAAGCGCCAAACTATCCGCCAAACTCAGATATTAGACTTTTACCCCACGAGCGAAAAAATTTCTGATATCGGCGGTTTAGACAACCTTAAAGACTGGTTGTTGCGTCGCGGTGGTGGATTTACCGAAAAAGCCAGAGCCTACGGTTTACCCTACCCGCGCGGGCTGCTATTAGTAGGGATTCAAGGTACGGGGAAGTCGCTAACAGCTAAAGCGATCGCTCATCACTGGCATTTACCCTTACTACGGCTAGATGTAGGACGTTTGTTTGCAGGGTTAGTAGGCGAATCCGAGTCGCGCACTCGCCAAATGATCCAAGTAGCCGAAGCCCTCGCCCCTTGCATTTTGTGGATTGATGAAATTGATAAAGCATTTTCGGGGCTAGGGAGTAAAGGCGATGCAGGCACTACTAGCCGCGTGTTTGGCACGTTTATTACTTGGCTGGCAGAAAAGACATCTCCGGTGTTTGTTGTAGCTACAGCCAACGATATTCAATCGCTCCCGCCGGAAATGTTGCGGAAGGGAAGGTTTGATGAAATATTTTTTGTTGGTTTACCCAGTCAAGAAGAAAGACAAGAAATTTTTACCGTACATTTATCGAGATTGCGATCGCACAATTTAAAAAGTTACGACTTGCAACGCCTAGCTTACGAAACTCCCGACTTTTCCGGCGCGGAAATTGAGCAAACTTTAGTTGAAGCCATGCACATTGGTTTTAGTCAAAACCGCGACTTTACTAGCGATGATATTTTAGAAGCGGCTAGTCAAATTATCCCTTTAGCCCGTACTGCTACCGAGCAAATTCAATTTTTACAAGAATGGGCAAAAGCGGGTAAAGCTCGTTTAGCATCAAAACACAATCCGCTAAGCGATCGCATCGGGCGACAATTGCAATAATTGATAGGAGGTATGGGGCATGAAGTGGACATCGGGCTTAGTTAAGTTAGTTTTAGGATTTGTAATTGCGATCGCTTTATTGATTAGTGGCAGCGTAGCTTTAGCATTAATATTTATCAACCGAGCCTCATCGCCGCCTAAGCCAATTTTTGCCAACGACAGCAGCGCCGTCAAAAAAGCCGCAAATATAACTAAACCAAAGCCTTCTACTCCTGTCTCCAATCAAAAACCCGATGCTAAGAGCAAGCCTTCCCCTTCGCCTTTAGCATCGGGGAGCTATGCAGCGCGGGTTACATGGAATCAAGGATTGAGTCTCCGTGCCGAACCAAGTTTAGAAGCTGAACGTACTGGTAGCCTAGATTACAACCAAGAAGTTGTAGTTTTGCAACAAAGCAAAGACGAAAAATGGCAAAAAGTGCGCTTAGAAGATGGTGAGACAGAAGGGTGGGTAAAAGCAGGTAATACTGAGCGTGTAAATTAAAACTTACTACAAAGGCATTAATGCTCTTTGACAGGTAGGACACACCGCATGAATTGCCAACTGACAATCTAATAAGTGATAACCTTCTTTTTCAGCAGTTTTACTGCCTACTTTTAGAATTGAGTCATTTTTAAATTCAATGGTTTTATTACACCGAACGCAAATTAAATGATGATGGTGATGGGGATAAGGTTGGTTAATTTCGTAATGCTTATGTCCTTCTCCTAACTCTAGTTCGCGCAAAATGCCCATTCTAGCCATTAACTTCAAAGTCCGGTAGATGGTAGACAGGCTAATACCTTTTGCTTGCTCTTTAGTTTCTAGTTGATGGTACAGATCCTCGGCGCTGAGATGCTCTCCTTCAGGAAGTTCTTGAAAAACGTGCAGTATAGTTTCTCTTTGAGGAGTTAACCGCCAACCGCGATCGTGGAGTTCTGCTTTGAGGGAGCCAGCCGTGTAAACAGTCATAACGACATTCTCAAGAAAGCTTTGTTATTGCTAATTCTAATAAATTTTTAGAGTAATTGTCAACAAGTGAAGCTTATTGAGAATAATTGCTAAGTAAAGCGGTTTGAGTGAAAACCTTTACCCTAGAAGTGATGTGCAGTGGGGAATAAATTGTGGATGCAATATTAGAGAAATCGCACCAAATCAAGCAAGCCTTAGTTGACTTTGTTTTGGATGCTGAGGGAGAACTAGCTACCGCCTTAGAAAGCTACGCCGCCGAGCAGTCGCGGCGCAAACTAGGAGATAATCAGCAAGAGTTGATTATCGATGCTTTTCTTATTGAGGGAAAAGTTGGCGACAAAACACCTATAGATTTATTTATTATCAGCCAGCCAAAATTGACAAAAAGCGATCGCGAATTACTAACCAACTGGCAGCGTAGTTTTATGGGTTTATTTGCGGTAGTTGAAGTTTTAAGCGATGGTTTTGAACTCCAAAACTGGCTAACTACTAAACACTACATTGTTAAGCCGAATAACTCTCAAATTACTAAAGAGTTATCGCGCTGCAAAGAAGGAGATATTTTACTTGCTCGAATTGCACCTATTACCGATTACTGGATATTTTTTAGTAGCTGTACAATTTTGGGCAAATTAGGTAAACCAAAGTTAGCCGTAGCAATTGGCAACTTTAAAGATAACTATAAATATTCTCTCTACAGTGACGCGCCAGAATTATTACAACAAGCTTGGCAATCGGTAGCCGAATATCATCAACAGTTTGTCGATTTTTTTGGCAGCGATGAAGTAACAATGCCGGGATATCAACTTAATAAAAAAGTTGCCGAGTTTCAAGAATTGTTAATGAAGCAAAACCTAAATGCCGCAGGTATTGATGATACTAAATCTCTAGCAGAATTAGCCCAAGAGGCAGGACTAGATGAAACTGAAATTGAAGCCGCCGCTAAAGAATCTGGTGCAGATACAAAAGTTGTAGCGCAACTATTTGATAAAAAAAGCCCTACCAAAATGGTAACGCCTAAAATTGAACTACCTGCGGAATTAAAAAAAGCCGAACAAGTAACATCTTTATCTCATCCACGTTGGGGACAGATATTTTTACCTACTTATAGCAAGTTTAAAACTATTCTCGAAGCCCAAGACTGGCAAAGGGGTGAAGGTGCGGAAAAACTTATTCGTTATTATCTAGAAAATCCCACTATTAATGCCTTTATTTGGCAGCGATTGGCTCAACAATATCCTCAGCAGTTAGAAAAAGTTTTGCAGCAGTTGTTAGAACAATCGGACTTTAAACTTGAGCAGCTACCAGCACTTTTAAAAGATAAATTTAATAAACCTTCAGAGCCAGAACTACCAGAAACTGCGAGCGTACCAATACATTTAAACAATCTTTTTGAGGAGGCTGTAGCTGAGGTCAATAAATCAAAATCTAAAAGCAAAACTTCTAAAAAAGCAAGTTCTGGATTTCAAAAACCTTGACTTGAACTAGAGGGATTTTGCGGTAGAGTTTTATCATTTTTTAATACTTGAACTAACTGCACATCTCGAATAGTACCGATCGCCTTGTAGGGTAACTTCAACTTACTTATAGTTTCCGACTTTACCCAAGCATAACTATCTTTTGGCAAGTCGGAAAGATTGTCAGCTACTTTTCCTAAGTGAGGGGTATAAAAACGCAATAATACCTCGGTTTTTCCGCTACTTTCTATAAAGTTAATTGGATGATTTTGGACTATAGAGGCGATATTTGGCTGTTGCAAAAAGGCTTTAACTTCGGGGTTATAATCTCCGAAAAAACCACTAGCACCAGTTACCGCCAAAGCCAACCAAGGAGCAAGTAACCACCCTGCTATCCAATACTTTGGAGTTAAAAATTTTTGCCCAAATTTATGGTAGCCAATCCATACTAGGGGAACGCTTAACCAACCCAATCCTAAAGTTAAGGCGATCGCTGCATAGTTTTTAATGTCTGCATCTACAGGAATTACTATACCCGTAAACGCAATTAAACTTACTATTAACAGCAAACAACTCAATCCACCAATAACATAACTAAGAATACGAGGTAAGCTTTTATCTTGATAATTTTTACCTAGCCAATTTAAAGCTATAGCCGCAAGTAAAGCAATAAATGGATAAAGCGAGAGTGCATAGTGCGGTATTCGCGTTGAAAAAAGGCTAATTTCAATAAATAAAACTATCGGAAACCCCACTAATATTAATTGGTAGCGAGGAACTGGATTATCTAAAGCAAGTTTTAAACCTAGCAATCCCATAAAAGCCCAAGGGAAAGCTTTGGCTGGAATATTCCAAAAATAATAAAAAACATTATTTCCATTACGTTCTTCAGAGTTTAGCTCGACCATAAAACTAAACATCTCTAAAAACTTATTTGTTTGATAGTAATACAAGCCATGAAAAAGCCAGTAAATTGTCGGTATTAAACCTACTAATAAGCCTAAATATATTGCTGGATTAGTAAGATGACGATGGCGACGATGCTCCCAAATTAAATAAGGCATTAGAGCCAGCATCGGTAGAAAAATCATATAGCTTCTAATTAAAAAGCCTAAACTAAAACTTAACCCAACACTAAAACCCCAAAACCAACGATTATTTGGCTGTAATTCAGCTTTTAGCAAGCAAAAAATACCTAGCAAAACTAAACTTGCTACAGGAATATCTGGCACAGCCATTCGGCTATATTGCAACCAAAAAAATTCAAGACTCAAGATAGCTGAAGCCAACCATCCTACTTGTTTGTTAACAATAATTTTACCAATTTCATAAATTAAAAAAGCACTAATAATACTAAAAAAAATGCTGGGAAGCCTAGCAGTGTTTTCGCTAACACCAAATAAGAAAAACGAACTAGCAATTAACCAATATATTCCCGGAGTTTTACCATAATTAACAACATGTGGGTTGAGCCAGTCTCCGTGATTTATTATCCATTTTGCCCGCCAAGCGTAAAACCCCTCATCATGGGCAATTAAACTTTGCTGTTGACGAGCGAGTAACAACAGAGGCAGTAGCCAAATTAGTAAGCTGATGTAAGGCAATGCTGCGACTATAAAAGGGGTTTTGAAAATACGCTTAATCATTTTTTGGTGGTGAAATTATCCATTCGTTGCGATCGTCAAAACTTGCGGTGGTGTAGCGTCGGGGGGATAGAGAAAGTTTACCTGTACTAGGCGTGTATCTTGTGGTTTTATATTGAGTCGGACTAAGGGAGCGCCGCGATCGCCTCTTTTTTGGACTAAATGAATGTAACGCGTCTGTGGTAAGCCGCGATCGTCGCTATAAGCTACTTTTACAGTCCCCCGAAAAAAACTTGTTTAGCTGGCGGATTAAAAAAACGCAATCCGTTTTTACTTAACTTATCTTCTTTAATTGGCGTTTGCAGGGCGACAACCACAGTTTGAGCCGTACTCGTATTGTTGTGCAGAGGTAAATTGAGATTGTACTGAATGCCGTAATTACCATGAGCGCTGTAAGCTGTATCAGGATAACGTGCTAATAACGGCGCGCTTTGCACTTGATTTGTACCTAATTTACCTAAAGGAAGCGTACTCAAGCCGTAAGAAAATGCTTGACGCGATCGCGGAATAGTTAAAGACGGTGCGTTTGGAAAATCAACTATTTGGGCTGTCCATTGCGAACCAATGGCAATTCCTGCTACTCTGCCGTAGATAATTTTATTTGTAGTTTGTTCCGGCGGCGTGGGAACGCGATCGCGCGGTGTAACCAGACTTCCCGCAAATAACAATTGTTGCCATTGTGCCAAAGTCGGCGCTACTTCCCTTCTATTTGCCCCTAAAGAGGCGTAGGTGGCTAAACTAGCGGCATAGACAGGGCGGCTGCTTTGTAAGCGCATCAGTACCGATCGCCCGTTGATTGGCGGCTTTAAAGTTTTTACTGGAATGGGCAAGTTAAGCAACAATCGGCTTTGGCGGGGCGGAAGCACGATATAAGGGGGTAGATTATTTCTTTGTCCTCGCAGTATGGCATTAGTAACGCGATCGCCTGGCCCGGCAAATATTCTACTCAACGGATTTTCTGTTAAAGCTGGTAATTCTCTAAATGGTGCATCTGGTTGGCTAAGGTAAGTCGCCGCCTGCAATACATTGACTTGTAGGGGTTTATCGCTAGGGTTGTGAAGAATTATGCCTAGGTAGAGCGATCGCAAATCATTAGCAGTAGGGGGTTTAGCTACATGGTGGGCAAATATATCGAACCTTCCTTTCAAAGGAAAATTCAAATGCGCCACCTTTGCTTTTTTGCCTTTCGGGGGAAATGTTGAAAGTAGAATCCCTGATTTTTGGACTAATTCAGGGCTATTGCTATTAAAAACCAGCACTCGGTCTAATTTTCCCGGTAATTCTCGTACTTGTTGAATTTGGACTATTTCTTGAGGTGCGGCTTGAGCTAGTAAATAGGGAAACATGAATAAATTTAAACAAGGATTAATCGTTGGATGATAGTTAAAAAACTATTTTTAACATCTGTCAAATTTTCTGGGTTCAAAATGGGAATATGGACAAATATACAATGACTAGATAATTGCGAACTTTGTAAATACTTCAATATCGAGTAATAAAGACCTTCGCAGACAAATTTACCCGCATCGTAACTAATTTCAACACCGTTAATACCAGCTATTAACTGGGGCAAATTTACTTGAGTATTCAAAACTATCTCTCGATCGCTTGCTTTAGCTTCAATAGAAAGTTGGCTGCGACTCTCTGCCATGCCACAACAAATAATGATATCAGGTTGAAGTTCGGCAATTTTAGCAATCGCTAAATTACTTGCATGCTCAATATCTACAGGTAATTGTCTTAAAAATATATCGCGATCGCGCAAGTTCATGATTTCTTGCAGCAAGTCATCAGAGGAATTAGATTTTTGATGCGGTAGCCAAGTAGTAAAAGAAGTGAATAGTATTTTCCTATTCATGCACTATGCCAACTTAAAATAAAAAAGGGTCAATTTAAGCAAAACAATGACAGAAATAGCGATTATAGATTATGGCATGGGCAACTTGCACTCTGCTTGCAAAGGGTTGGAAAAAGCTGGAGCAACACTAAAAATTACCGACTCCGTACGGGAATTAGACCAAGCCGATGCGATTGTCTTACCAGGCGTTGGCTCTTTCGATCCCGCGGTGCAACATTTGCGATCGCGCGGTTTAGAAGCCACTATAAAAAAAATAATTGCTAGTGGTAAGCCATTTTTAGGCATTTGTCTCGGTTTACAAATGTTATTTGATGGCAGCGAAGAAGGTAAAGAACCAGGACTAGGGATTATTTCTGGTATAGTGCGGAGGTTTGTCAACGAACCAGGAATTACCATCCCGCATATGGGTTGGAATCAATTAGAACTTACTCAACCAAACTGCGGACTGTGGCAAGGGCTGCAAGGCGAGGAATGGGTTTATTTTGTTCATTCCTACTATGTTGACCCAGTAGATAGCTCCATTCGTGCGGCAACGGTCACTCACGGGACGCAAACTGTTACTGCCGCGATCGCTCAAAATAATTTACAAGCGGTACAATTTCACCCCGAAAAGTCTTCTAATACGGGGCTGCAAATCTTGGCTAATTTTGTATCCCAAGTAAACGCTAAAGTAGCAGCTTAAGCTATGAGTTTGCGAATTTACGGCAACCGTCAGTTAAAAACTTTACCAGGACTTGATACTCGCCCTACAAGTTCGCGAGTGCGGTCAGCCGTGTTTAATATTTGGCAAGGAAATATAACCGATTGCTTGTGGCTAGATGTATGTGCGGGTAGCGGTGCAATGAGCGCTGAAGCTTTAGGTCGGGGTGCAAAGTCTGTAACTTGTATTGAACAATCTGGTCGTGCTTGTGAAATTATTGAGCAAAACTTGCAACAAGTAGCCAAAAATCAAACCTTTAAAGTATTGCGGGGAGACGCGATACAGCAATTGAAAACTCTTGCAGGGCAACAATTTGATTTAATTTACTTCGATCCGCCTTACGCCAGTAATTTGTATTACCCCATACTAGAAGCGATCGCTTCTTACAAACTTTTACATTTTGATGGCGAACTTGCAGTAGAACATGCGCCTAAGTTTGAATTGCCTCAAACAACAGCATTAGAAATTTGTCGGCAAAAGGTTTACGGTCATACCGCCATGACTTTTTATTGCCCTTCTTGCTTAGAAGGGCAATATTTAGCTCTACAATCCTAATTGTTTGCCGCGCTTGTATTGTTTGTAAGCAGCAAAAAATAAGCCCGCTAGAGTTATAGCTATTAATCCTAAAACCATTCCATCTAACAAAGGTTCAACCACAGTAATCTCCTGAGAAATTAGTAAATATTTATTACCTATTCTCGATCTTACTACTTGGACTACTTCAAAACTACCATTTCTTTAATTCGCCACCCATCGGCTTGCCTAACTAAATCGTACTGTACCTGTAATTTCTCGTTGTAAGACAAACTTTGACTTAGCTCGCCATTTCTATATACTTGAGCAATTTCATTAACTGTAGCCGTAACGATCGCGCGATCGCGATTTGCTTCTTCCGTTTCCACCCCATCTATTTTCAAAGTATGTTTGTACTCGCGATGGCGGTTATCTGCTTTGTCTGTTGCGACTCGTTGCTGCCACTGAGCTAAAGTTGGATTAACTAATATTTGCTTTAATTCCTCGGTTGCATGAGTATTACCGAACGCTAAAGCTTTGATAGATAACCAGCTTTGAATTACTTGCTGGGCAGTTGTTAGCGTTAATACATCGACTGGAGAAGTAGCAACAACTTCCGTAAGATCGAATAAAGGTTCGTTTAGCTGTACTAATGGATGCTCGGTTTTTAATACTGGTGGGGTAGCAGTTCTACTTTGCACCCAGCTATAAGTTTTACTTGCCAAAAAGCCTAAAAATACTATTCCTACAAAACCAACTAAAGATAGCAAAAGTAAGCGGAATTTTGTATTTTGAAAAATGCCTCCACCATTAAAACGTCGATTGCGTTTCCTTGCCCGTTGCCTTGGTTTAATATGAACGATGGAATTATTGTCTGCATCATTACGAATAGCTAAAGCTGTCGTTCCTTGGGAACTGCGTTCTATTGTTCCTTGGTTTTCGGCAGTTTTTGTCGCCGGTGGCGTTCTGACTTGACGGGCAGTATCATCTACGGCTACTGCTTCCCATTCATTAGTTGCCTCAATTTCCGTAGGTAGCGCTTCTAAATAAGCTTGTACTTGTTCGTCGGCAAAATAATCTTTTAAGGAAACTGGGCGACTTTTTAAATCTCGAAATTGAGCAAATACTTCGTTTTGTAACCAGCGTTCGCTATACAAGCATAAACCCGGCAATAAGTCAGGAGAGCCTTGAGAATTTGCTCGAATCAAAGCTAAAGATTCGGACTCTTGAGATAGTTCTACGGCTTGACTTGCATCAGTAGTTTGACCCAACAGCAACGAACATACGGCTTGTTCTAAATGTACGTCTTGACGCTTACCTAAGCGCATTAGGTGTAGCTTGGCTTTGCGAATTAGAATCGGCATTCGTTCGGCAAATCCCCGCGCCATTAGAGCATAAACTGCCAAATAATTAGCAACGGGCGACGGGCGCTGACTTTCGGCTTCAAACAGTTCTTGCTGCTCTCTAACAGTTAAATAACTGCGTAATTGCTGAATAAATCTTAAAAAGTCATCTAATGCTAATCCCGATCCATCTTCTCCCATACCGTCAATACCACCGCGTTGTTGCAAAATTTCTTGCAACAACTTCAAACCCTGCTTGCGCTCGGCGATGCGGTTTTGGGGTTGAGCGAGCAATTCTAAGATGCGGTAAGGGCGGAGTTTATTGAGATCGGCGGCAATTTCCTGGCTAGTTTTGGCAAATACTCCGGCATTTGTCAAGAATTTATACCCATTTTCTAAAGAATGAGCCGCATTTTCGTATTGACCTTGTTGCCATTGTTCCCGCCCCAACTCTAAGCAAGCAAGAGCAACCGTTAAAATGAGGTCTGGATCGTTATTCTTTGGGCTTTCTGTAGCTAAATGGGGTTGACCCAACTTTAGGACTTGCTCGTATTCTCCCAACTCTTGGAGCAGTAATAATGCACCAGTAAATTGTTCGTCGGTAACTTCAATACTAGGAGCAAGAGACTCTATTATACTTGGTGGCGTTTCCGTTAAAGTATCGGCGGAGTTATTGCCGTAAGTTGCGACAAAGTAGTTACTATCGTAGCGCTGGCGTTGCTGGGGGTGGGATAAAACTTTATAGGCTGCATCTACCAGTTGTTTTCTTGTGGCAATTACTTTTTCGGAATATTCCCGTCGAGGTAGCTGCAATAGGCGATCGCGGTATGCCTGTTGCAACTGTTCGATGCTTGCTTGAATTGGCAAACCCAATATTCGGTAATAATCTAGTGGAATCCGCACAGCTTACTTCCCTACAACCGCGAACAACAAAATTCAAATACAATCAAAATCGTTCAAACCGTGACAATATAATAACTTGTGACCTTTACACTTACAGAGTGTTAATAACAATGTTATCAACACATTTTTCCATATAAATTAATATTACAAGGACAATTGCACTATGGTTCAAGAACGAGCATTACCTACGTTTGATGCTAATTTGGCGGAAATATCTTCAGAAGTGGGTTTGAGACTTTACGAAGACATGATTTTGGGGCGGTATTTTGAGGACAAATGCGCCGAAATGTATTATCGAGGCAAAATGTTTGGTTTTGTCCATTTATACAACGGTCAAGAGGCTGTGTCTACTGGGGTAATTCAAGCCATGCGACCGGGACATGATTATGTTTGTAGCACTTACCGCGATCACGTCCATGCTCTAAGCGCTGGCGTACCAGCAAAAGAAGTAATGGCAGAGTTGTTCGGTAAAGCCACAGGTTGCAGTAAAGGACGGGGCGGTTCTATGCACATGTTTTCTCACGAACATAAGTTACTTGGAGGCTACGCTTTTGTGGCGGAGGGTATTCCCGTAGCAACGGGAGCCGCTTTTCAAACTAAATATCGCCGCGAAGCTTTGAAAGATGAAAGCTTTGCCGATCAATTAACAGCTTGCTTTTTTGGCGACGGGGCGGCAAATAACGGACAATTTTTTGAATGCTTAAATATGGCGGCTTTGTGGAAACTGCCGATTATTTATGTAGTTGAGAATAACAAATGGGCGATTGGGATGGCCCACGATCGCGCAACTTCCGATCCCCAAATCTACAAAAAAGCTCATGCTTTTGGCATGGCTGGGGTGGAAGTAGATGGCATGGATGTGTTAGCAGTACGTGCGGTGGCGCTAGAAGCCGTAGAACGCGCCCGTGCGGGAGAAGGCCCGACTTTAATTGAAGCTCTTACCTACCGTTTTCGCGGTCATTCCTTAGCCGATCCAGACGAACTACGAGCTAAAGAAGAAAAAGAATTTTGGTTTAGTCGCGATCCAATTAAAAAATTAGCGGCTCACCTTACCGAACATAATTTAGCTTCTGAGTCAGAACTTAAAGAAATTGAGCGTAAAATTACCCAAGTTATTGATGACGCGGTAAAGTTTGCAGAAGAAAGCCCAGAGCCAAAGCCAGAAGAATTGTATCGCTTTGTATTTGCCGAAGATAAGTAGTAAATTAGGGGAAAATTATGACGTTTGAAGTCGCTATTAACGAGCAACAGTACAAAACCTACGTCCTTTGTGATTCTTACGCCCAATCGGAAATTGAAGTAGTACCAGAACGCGGCGGGATTGTTACCAAATGGCGGATTCAAGGGCAAGATATATTTTACTTGGATGAAAGTCGCTTTACTCATCCCGAACTTAGCGTCAGAGGTGGGATTCCCATCTTATTTCCGATTTGCGGCAATTTACCTGATAATACTTACACTCATGGCGATCGCACTTACACTTTAAAACAACACGGTTTTGCCCGCGATCTGCCTTGGCAAGTTGTAGACCAATCTACTAACGATTGCGCCAGCATTACTTTAGTTTTGACTAGCAACGACGAGACAAAAGCTGTTTATCCTTTTGACTTTGAAGTAAGTTTTACCTATCGGTTGTGGGGTAATAGCTTAGTTATCTATCAAAACTTTCAAAACAACTCTAGCGAATCGATGCCGTTTTCGGTAGGTTTGCACCCGTACTTTGTCGCCCCGGATAAAAGTGCGTTGCAGGTACAAATTCCCTCAACAGAGTTTTACGACCAAAAATCTAAAACAACTCAGGCTTTTCGTGGTGAATTTGACTACAGCCTTGACGAAATAGACGCTGCTTTTCGGCAATTATCTAGTGAATCGGCTTCAGTCAAAGATGATAGCCGCCAGTTGCAACTAAATTTAGAGTGGAATAACGACTACTACAACACGGTAGTTTTTTGGACAGTCAAAGATAAAGACTTCTACTGTTTAGAGCCTTGGACAGCCCCGCGCAATGCGCTAAATACCGGAGATGGCTTGATAATGCTCCCCCCAGGCGATAGCTTGCAAACTTGGGTAAGTATGAATATAACTTTTTTGTAAACCATTGTGTTTATTAAATATTCATGCTATTGTTATAAACGGTGTCAAAAACGATACTAAATAACGGGTCGCTAGCTCAACGGTAGAGCACTCGGCTTTTAACCGATTTGTTCCGGGTTCGAATCCCGGGCGACCCATGAAATAGGTAAATTAACTATATTAATTGTCGTCGAAGACAGATTAGGGAGATCGCGCTTCTAGAAGCGAAGTAAATTAACATGGCAAAATATGACGTAAGCCAGATTAAGGTATTAGCAAACATACCCGATCTCGAAGAACTAAAAAATGGAGAGTGTCGCCATACCTATCTATATCGCTTTGTAAATATATTGCCTGACCAAAACGAAATCGATTGCATAGCAAGCAGTCTAGGAATAAACTTCACGTTTTCAAAGGAAATAAATGAGCGTCCTGAAGAACTTGAAATTCACGCAAATGTAATCGTAGAGCGTTTACAAGACTACGAAGCGAAAATAAGTATTGAAACCGCTCTAGTATGGGAAGAACGCTATGTTTTTGTATTTGGACTAAGAACTTTACCCCGTCAGCTTGAAGAAAACTTTGGAACTGTAGAGTTACTTCAAGGACTACCGAAAGAGCAGTGGAGTTGGGATGGCTAATAAAAGTTGGTCAAAAGCGCAAAATCAACAAAAATTGAAACTATATATGGTGTTGAGTTTCCCGATTCACTCTTTTGGCTGCACGAGTTTTTGGTTGAATCTAAAAAAGATAGCGATCGCGTTGAATTGAGCGCGCTTAGGCTGCATCCATCAGGAGTCCTCAAATTACTCTTAAGTTTTGACAATCTCTTTGCAGCAAAATTTACTCATGATGCGTTGCTGTACTAGAGATTTTATAGGGATGTTCCTGAATTTTTTAACTATCTTCATGGTAAATGTGATGGGCAACACTGGGGGATAATTTTAGATGCACCATTCCAAGGATTTCGTGGTGCTGCGTCATATTACAACAATGATGGCGATATTATGCGGGTTTATGCAAGTATTTTAAAAGCTCTGCTTTTTCAATGTAATGAGCAAATTGAAGCTTGTGAAAAATTAATTGATGAAAGTGAAGACGACGAGGAAATATTAGAATATCAGCAAGAAATAGATGATCTTGATAGATTTCGCGCTCAATTTGAGAATTTTATTGCCTCTAACTCAATAGAAATTGACGAAGGTAGACCATTAGGATTAAGTTCTGATACAGGTCTTGCGATTATTCCGCCAATTGACTTTGATCAAAACAAACACAAAGAAGCCATAGCCACTTTAACCGCAGGCAGATCGTTATGGTATTGGGGCAGAGTAAAAAACTCTGAAAAGGCGTATAAGCTAATGAGAAAGGCTTATGAGTTATTGGAGAGCAAAGAGCTTGTACGGATTCTTGACGTTCATTACCGCGATCGCACTTTAGCAAGCGTAGACATATTGATTGCAAGCAAGCTTTAAAAACAATTTTTAAATACTAGAAGACAGTTTAGATTTGCTCCGCTTAGGTTTAGAGCTTTTGATAGATTCTTTTTTAGAACGAGCGACAATTTCTATCGGCGCTAACTTAATAGATAAGTAGGAATGCTGAATTATTTGTAAGATAGATTGACTTCTGTAGTAGCCCTGAAAGCTTTAGCCAGCAAGGGTTGTGTAATTCAAGCTATTGATGGTTTGATTAGTCCTAGCTACTTACAAGTCATTTGTAGAAAAATAGCATACTCAAGTAACTTTGGTAAATTTTTAGCTCGACTGCAAGTTATTAGCTCAAACATTAGTTTGACAAGAGAGCATATTAATTTTCAATCTTACTTCTTACCCAAAGGCGAAAAGCTTTTACTAATTCAAGATAATCTATTGTTTGGGCTTGTTAGAGAAAATCGGCGATGTCTGGAATTGGTAAGCTTGCAAAAAATTGACTTGTTTGAGAGGCGATGTAAACTTCATTTTGTAATTGTTTAACTATTAATGAATCCCCGTTGTAAATACGAATTTCTGCTACCCCTACATCTGCATAAACTTGTAGGCGAATAGGAGAACTGCTAGTAATATCAATTTCAATTACTAAATCCGGTGCTGGATCGGTAGTAAAATTCAATCGCTTTTTGCCTTGAACTAGGGCGATATTACGGAAATAGAAACATTCATCTGGCTCTGAACCGCTTAGTCTGGTCTTTGTAACGTTGTTGAACCCAAAGGGTAAATCTGTACATTTAATTCTTCAGCTAAAGTTTCTACAAAGCGTCCTACAACCTTCTTGTTGAATTCATGTCCTGGTGAGGGAGCCACGATCTCTAAAGTGCCACGATTATAAGTAAGGCGAAGACGGCGAAGTCTCAATTGTGACCGTAATGTTTCGTAGGTTTGCCAACTAATCCCCGAAAGATAAATTATTTCCGCAGAGGACGTAAGTAAGGTTGCAGTCACAGTTAAACCTTAAACTCAATGATCTTATCATGAATCATAACTACAATCGCACGTGGGGCGTAGGCAATAGATTCGCCGCTCTTCAAAGCGCAAACGTATTATTGAAATGAGTATTATTCAGTCAAAATCATGCTGTATATGGTAATTGAGTATTTTAATGCAGGTGCGGCGGTTGATATTTATCGTCGTGCGCGCGATCGCACTCGTCAATTGCCACCGGGTCTAGAGTATGTTGATAGTTGGGTAAACTTAGATTATTTTCGGTGCTTTCAACTGATGCGGACAAGCGATCGCACTTTGTTTGATACTTGGGTTGCAAAGTGGAGCAATCTAGCTCATTTTGAAATTATCCCAGTACGTTCTTCAGCCGAAGCTGCCCAACATATTGCAGATAAGCGCTAAAAGCATCTGGTAAAACTGCTATCGAAAGGAAAAGTTATCTGAGTGCAAGCTTTTGTAGCATACATCGATATAATTTTTGTTAAAGCTGAAAATTATCTTAAGATTAGCGTAATACAACGCTTGCTCATCACACTAGCTAATAACCAAATTAGGAGGAATTTCTATGGCGCTCGTACCAATGCGGCTGCTTCTAGATCACGCGGCTGAAAATAGCTACGGTATCCCAGCTTATAACGTTAATAACATGGAGCAGATTCAAGCAATCATGCAGGCTGCCCATGAACTGGATAGCCCCGTGATTTTGCAAGCTTCTCGCGGCGCTCGTAAGTATGCAGGCGAGTCTTTTCTGCGTCACCTAATTTTGGCGGCGGTAGAAACTTACCCCCATATTCCCATTGCCATGCACCAGGATCACGGCAATAGCCCCGCAACTTGCTATTCAGCAATGAGTCATGGCTTTACCAGTGTAATGATGGATGGCTCTTTAGAAGCTGATGCCAAAACTCCTGCAAGTTTTGAGTACAACGTTGATGTAACTCGCAAAGTTGTTGATGTTGCTCACTCTATTGGCGTTAGCGTTGAAGGCGAACTCGGTTGCTTGGGTTCTTTGGAAACTGGTATGGGTGACAAAGAAGACGGTCACGGCGCTGAGGGCGTTTTATCCCACGACCAGCTATTGACTGACCCTGACGAAGCGGTAGCATTTGTAGAACAAACTCAAGTAGATGCTTTGGCTGTTGCTATTGGCACAAGTCACGGCGCTTACAAGTTTACTCGCAAGCCTACAGGCGAAATTTTGGCAATCAGCCGGATTGAAGAAATTCACCGCCGCTTACCTAATACTCACTTGGTAATGCACGGTTCTTCGTCTGTACCTGAAGATTTACTCGCGATCATTAACCAAAATGGCGGGCAAATTCCTGAAACCTACGGCGTTCCTGTTGAAGAAATTCAAAAAGGTATCAAGAGCGGCGTTCGTAAAGTAAATATCGATACTGACAACCGTTTGGCAATTACAGCGGCGGTGCGCGAAGCGTTGATGAGCAATCCCAAGGAGTTTGACCCCCGTCACTTCCTTAAGCCTTCGATTGTCTATATGCAGAAAGTTTGTGGCGATCGCTATAAACAATTTGAATCGGCTGGTCAAGGTAGCAAGATTAAGCAAGTTTCCTTAGATGATTTTGCTGCTAAGTACGCTAAAGGCGAACTAAAAGCTGTTTCTAAGCAAGCTGTAAAAGCTTAGTCACTAAGTAAGTTTAACTAAAAACCGGGTAGTGATCCCGGTTTTTCTGTTGAAGCCGAATTCACACTACTTGTATTTCGGTAAGAAAAACCAAGACTTGGGGGGTTTGGAGGGCAGACCCCCTGCAAAAGTGTCTTGTCTTTGTGTCCGCAATTTCCTGAGCAGTATACCTGGCTACAGATGATGCCAACAAAATCTCTTGATTTCTGTAAGTCTCTGCCAAAATATCAGGTCTTATCTATCAAATAACTAATTGAAATTCTTGCCCATTACCCACTAGACAACGCCAAATATTTCTTTACAAAAATACGCGGTGTTGCAATGATGGCATCTGACGGCGGACTTGCTCAAGCCGATTTGGGGAAATTTCGGCGATCGCACAACCGGGTTTATCTCCGGCATCGGCTAAAATAACGCCCCAGGGGTCGATAATCATGGCGTGACCGTGAGTTTGACGCAAGGAGTAATGTTGTCCTGTCTGGGCGGGTGCAATCACGTAACAAGTGTTTTCAATTGCTCTTGCTTGTAAAAGAATTTGCCAGTGATCTTTGCCTGTATAGGCGGTAAATGCGGCGGGAATAAATACGACATCTGCGCCTTTATTTGCTAAATGGCGGTAAAGTTCGGGAAAGCGCACGTCGTAACAAACAGATAAACCTAAGTTACCTAGTTCTTTTGAATTATAAACCTGAGGCATGGCTGTACCAGCCATAACGGTTTTAGATTCTCGGTAGGTATTACCGTCGGGTAAGTTAACATCAAATAAATGAACTTTTTTATACCGGGCAATTTCTTGACCGTTGGGGTCAATTAATAAGGCAGTGTTGTAGACTTTATCCGCATCTACGGGAACGGGAAAACCCCCGCCTAAAATCGTGACTTGGAAGCGTTGAGCCATGGTTTTGAGGAATTTTTCGCTCTCTTGAGCGATCGCCTCAGCTTGAGCGATTTTGTCTACTTCTTCTCCCAAAAAAGAAAAGTTTTCTGGTAACGTAATTAACTCTGCGCCTTGTCTCCTAGCAAGTTCGATTAGTTCTTCAGCCTGAACTAAGTTTTTTTCTAGATCGGGCAGGCTAGTCATTTGAATGGCGGCGGCGAGATAAGACTTCATGAGCTAAACAGAGATCGTGCTTGATAGATTATAAAAATATATGTCTACTTTGAACTGGGTAAAATTAAAATTAACTACAAAACCCCGGCAATCATGCCCGCAAGTAAAGTAAACCCAATCCAAACGTTTTGTCTAAACATTTCACCGTAAGCACTAGATGGCATTTGCGGATTCTTTAATTGCACATATTGCCAAGTCCAACCAATCGCCGCAACTCCTAGCGTCAGCCAAAAACCAAAGTTTAGCTGCATAATTACGCCCAGCCAACTCATGAGCAAAACTGCCAGCGCCAAACAAATTGCAATAGCAATTGGAGCGTAGTTGCCAAAAAATAAAGCGCTGGAATTTACCCCAAGTTTACGATCGTCTTGGCGATCGCTCATGGCATAAATTGTATCGAAGCCCAATGCCCATAATACTGTTGCTCCCCATAGCAACCACATTGGTTTATCTAAACTTCCTGTAACGCTGCTCCAGCTAATTAATACGGCAAAACCCCAAGCAATTGCCATGACCAATTGCGGCACGGGAAACACTCTTTTAGCAGCAGGATAAAGTAAAATTACTGGAACTGCCGCTACCGAAAGCCAAAAGCTTAAAGGATTAAGGTAGGATGCGATCGCCCAAGCACAAATTAAGGCAACAATTGCCACGCCAAACCCAACTTTAACCGAGAGGGCGCGCGCTGCTAAGGGGCGATTGCGGGTTCTAGCTACTTGCGAATCGATATTTCGATCCCACAAGTCATTGACAACGCACCCCGCCGCAGAAGTTGCTAATGTACCTAAAACAATCGCGCCTACAAGTGGTATTGGTGGCGAACCCTTAGCGGCTAAAAATACCGCCCATAAAGCCGGAATCATCAATATTAAGCGTCCGGCGGGTTTATCCCAGCGCAAAAGTTTGATAATAGCAAGCCAAATTGGTGTGGGCGCTTTTTCTGGTGAAGCGATTGTCATAGGATAAAAAATAACTGTTTTTGTTTGCCATTTCTACAATATCGTTATTTATAAATCTGGGTGCTGGGTGGTATATTTACATGGTTAATTCTGTCTCCGCAAGTTGGCTAATTCCGACGCAAGTTGAGCAACAAATTATTGCTGCTATTGACTTGGGAACAAATTCTTTGCACATGGTGGTAGTAAAAGTTGAACCAACGCTACCAGCTTTTACAATTATTGCTAGAGAAAAAGAGCCTGTAAGACTAGGCGATCGCGATTTGGTAACAGGTAACTTAAAGTTAGAAGTAATCGAACGGGCGATCGCCACACTTAGCCGTTTTCAAGAAATTGCTAAAACTTTCAACGCCCACACTACAATTGCTGTAGCTACTAGCGCCGTACGAGAAGCTCCCAATGGTAAGGAGTTTTTGCAGCAAGTAGATGAGCAATTAGGCTTAAAAGTTGATTTAATTTCCGGTCAAGAAGAAGCTAGACGAATTTACCTCGGTGTACTGTCGGGGATGGAATTTAACGAGCAGCCGCATATTATTATCGACATTGGCGGCGGTTCTACGGAGTTGATTTTAGGAGATAGTCACGAAGCGCGCAACCTTAGCAGTACCAAAATTGGCGCGGTACGCTTAACTACCGAACGCATTACCACAGATCCAATTAGCGATCGCGAATTTAATTATTTAACTGCTAATGTGCGCGGCGCTTTAGAGCGTCCTGTTGACGAGTTACGCGCCCTTTTGCTGCCGGGTGAAGTCCCCGTTTGGTGGGTACGGCTGGCACTATAGAGACTTTAGCATCGGTTCACGCGCGAGAAAAACTAGGCTTAACTCCTTCACCACTTACCGGATACCAATTCAGCCTCAAAGACTTACAAGAAATTGTTAATCGACTGCGAAAGCTTAATTATGTAGAAAGAGCCGCCGTTGCAGGCATTTCTGAAAGCCGCTCGGAAATTATTTTAGCGGGAGCAATTATTTTACTGGAAGCGATGAAGCTTTTGGGTATAAATACGCTGACAGTGTGCGAACGCAGTCTGCGCGAAGGAATTATTGTTAACTGGATGCTGGCGCACGGCTTGATTGAAGATCGTTTGCGCTACCAAAGCTCGATTCGGCAAAGAAATGTAATTAAAACGGCGCAGAAATATCAAGTTAACTTAGAGCATAGCGATCGCGTTGCCATTTTTGCGATCGCGCTATTCGACCAACTCCAAGGTAAACTCCATAATTGGGGAATAGAGGAAAAACAATTATTATGGGCGGCGGCGATGCTGCATAACTGCGGCTACCACGTTAATCACGCCGCTCATCACAAACACTCTTACTATCTAGTTCGTCATGGCGAATTACTTGGTTATACCGAAACTGAACTAGAAATTATTGCGAATATTGCCCGTTACCACCGCCGCAGCGCTCCGAAGAAAAAGCATGAAAATTATCGCAATTTATCCAAAAACTCCCGCCAGCTAGTTAGTCAAGTTAGTGCATTTTTGCGCTTGGCGGTAGCTTTAGATCGGCGGCAAATTGGCGCGATTAGCGAACTACGTTGCAATTACAATCCTATAAGTCAAGAACTGCATCTTTACCTCAAACCCGCTAATTCTCATGAAGACTGTGCTTTAGAGCTATGGAGCTTGGAAACCAAAAAAGCAATTTTTGAGGCAGAGTACGGCGTTAAATTATTAGCAAGTTTAGACCTAGTGCCTAGTTACATTAGCGTTGCTGAACTTGGATAGGATTTTTCGCGCTCTCCCTGTTTCTCTATCACCTATTCCTAAAATTAAGCAACACCGTCAAATTGAAGCTTAATTACGCAAATTTCGATGGCGGTTAAAGTTATAAGTATCAAATAATGCGCCGACAAAGCTACAAGCTAAACCAATAATTGCCATTCCTCGCCAAGAATTACCACTACCAAAGGCGGCTAAAAACTCAGTTATGCCTTGGTTTATTGCTACGGAAATTGCTGTAAGCGCTGGAAGATGACTGAGCAAGGAAAAACTAACCAGCAGCGCAGATACTAGAGATATCGGAGCTATGAAGCTAAAAACGATTGTTAGCGCCAGCTTGGGGCGAAAACTTGGCAAAATGCTCATTTGTTGCATATTTTTCGTTAGTTAACTTAATGCAAAAGTTTAGGGATAATTGCTCTTTTCTACAATAAACGCGATCGCGCTATGGGTAACTATAACTTCAACAATCTTAAGTTTTCATTAAAAGTTTTGTAAACTACTCCAAAGCAATGTAAAAGAGCATATTTAATACATTAAGCAGATACATTACTGAGAAAAGTCTATTGGGATACATTTGGGCGATTTTAGAAGAAAATTAGCCCATGCTATTTATGAAAATAGTTTTAAGATCGTTAAAGAACTTGCCAGTAGGTACAATAAAGCTTTTGCAGCAGGCAGAAATCGTGCAAAGCTCAAGCTTAAGAGTGTGGAGTCAGCGCTTATTAGCAGCTATTTTACTAGGTGGACAAGTATTATTCCACTTGCTTAAAGTCAAAATTCACCGCCGCAATACTATCGACCAAATGGCAGCAGTGGGGCCGGAATCCTTGCTAATTGTTATGGTTACTGCCGCTTTTGTGGGTATGGTGTTTACGATTCAAGTAGCTAGAGAATTTATCAACTTTGGCGCAGTACAGGCGGTGGGAGGAGTGCTGGCAATAGCTCTAACGCGAGAACTTGCCCCAGCAATTGCGGCGGTGGTGCTGGCGGGTAGAGTATGCTCGGCTTTTGCCGCAGAAATTGGTACGATGCGCGTTACAGAACAAATTGATGCACTTTACATCCTAAAAACCGACCCTATCGACTACTTAGTAGTTCCTCGCACTATTGCTTGCTGCTTAATGATGCCGGTTTTAACTTTGATATTTTTACTAACTGGATTAGCTGGGGGCTATTTAGTCGCTAATAACTTATATAACCTGTCTGCAAATGTATTTTTTGATTCCGTGCAGAACTTTTTAAGCATTTGGGACGTATGTAGCTCGGTAATTAAAGCCTCTTGCTTTGGAGCTTTAATTGCTGTAATTGGCTGTAGCTGGGGCTTGACTACTACCGGAGGCGCTAAGGGGGTAGGACAATCGACTACCGCCGCCGTAGTTACAGCTTTGTTGGCTATTTTCGTTACTAACTTTTTATTAACCTTGGTGATGTTTCAGGGTAGCGGTAGCTCGGTGTTGTAAAACTCTAAAATAGGAAGCAAGTTTATAAATCGGGGTAAAAGTAAAAATTATGACCATTTCTAGTACGCCACAATCAGCTTCAACTGTAGAACTTGCTCCTAGCTACACGTTGCCGATAGTTATTGTTTTGGGGGCGATTCCAGTATTACTACTTCAAGTGTGGGTAGGATTAGTTTGCGCTGTATTTGGTTTATTTTTAATGTTTCAGGCGGCAACTTTGCGCTTGCAATTTAACGCTATGGCTTTAGATATTTATCGAGGCGAATCTTTAATTCGTAGCTTTCCTTACGCAGAGTGGCAAACTTGGCGCATATTTTGGTCACCCGTACCAATTTTGTTTTACTTTAAAGAAGTTAAGAGTATTCATTTTCTGCCAATTTTGTTCGATCCCAAAATGCTGAAAAGCTGCTTAGAGCAACGCTTTCCTAATCAGTAATAAATAAATTGTCTTGACGTGCTTGGCGAACTTTTTTATATGAATGCAGACCAATTTTCTAACCCAGAACCAACTACTAAGCCTGTAACAGAGTCAAAAAATGCTCAAGGTAGTGATGATAGCGATTGTTTTGCCGAATTTGATTCTGTAGACGGACAAACGCCAGCATCGAAAGATGAGGTATTAACTCAAATAGAAACAGGAATTTCTGATGTTGAGCAAATAAAATCAAGGGAACAACGAATTGCAGATTTACAAGTTAAAGAACAACGCCTGAAAAAAGAAATTGCCAGTTTGCAGGCTAACTATAGTTCGATTTCCGAACAGTTGTCCCAAACTCAAAATGCTATGTCTGTAGTGGTGCAAGAATCATTGGCGCATCTAGAACAACGCAAACAAACCTTACAAATTGCGATCGAACAACTAGAACGCCGTTCTGAACGCATCCGCGCCGAGATGCGAACTACTTTTGCTGGTACTTCTCAAGAATTAGCAATTAGAGTACAGGGTTTTAAAGATTATCTTACGGGCAGCTTGCAAGATTTGGCAGCTTCCGCCGAACAACTGCAATTAACCTCTGCTAAAGAGCCACCTTTACAACCAATTGTTAGCGTAGAACCGCCACCACCACCTAAAAAAGTTGCTGCACCTCCTGCAAGTACGCCGCAATTTGCCGAGCAACGTTTTCAATCTACTACTAAAGAAATTCGTCAAATGCTGGACGAGTACCGTACTAAACCCGACTACTACGGAGAACCTTGGAAACTACGCTGCACCTTTGAACCCATCCATGCAGAACGCGTGTCGCAGTGGTTTTTTAATCAAGGAGGAAGGGGCGCATTAAAAACTATGGGTAGTCGGTTGCAAAATATTTTGATTAGTTCGGCAATTATCTCGATTTTGTCAGAGTTGCATGGCGATCGCCTCCGGGCGTTAATTTTGGCTAATATGCCGGAACGTTTGGGAGAATGGCGACGCGGCTTACAGGACTGTTTAGGCATCACTCGTGCTGATTTTGGGCCCGATCGCGGTGTAGTATTATTTGAGTCTGCGGAGGCTTTGGCGATTAAAGCCGAGCGTTTAGTTAAAGCTAACGAGTTACCGTTAATTATCGTTGATGACTCGGAGGAAAAAATTAGCCTCTCTTTACTGCAATTTCCTTTGCTACTTGCTTTTGCTCCCGACCCACAAATGGTTAGAGAGCGAGAAGACGACTTTTTTAATTAAAGCGATGTCCCTTTTCTAGAAAAAATATGCTTACTTGGTTAACTTTGTGCGGCGCACTTTTACTTGTAGCTTACTTACTTGGTTCGACTCCCACAGGCTACACCGCCGCACGGGTGCTGAAAGGCATTGATATTCGCGAACACGGTTCTGGGTCTACAGGAGCAACAAACGTGCTGAGAACCCTCGGAACTGTGCCAGGAGCGTTTGTTTTACTGGTAGATGCCCTTAAAGGCTATGGTGCGATCGCTTTTACTCATTGGCTAGTCAATTATGCTGCAAATCATCAACTAATTCCTCTAGATGTAAATGCCAACTCTTGGCTTCCCTGGATGGTTGCAAGTGCGGGTTTAGCGGTTGTTTTGGGACATAGCAAGTCAATTTGGCTCGGCTTTAGTGGCGGTAAATCGGTGGCTACAAGTTTAGGCGTATTACTCGCGATGTCTTGGATGGTCAGCTTATCTACTATCGGAGTTTTTGGCTCAGTATTTGCCTTTTCGCGGATTGTGTCGCTAAGTTCTATTGCTGGGGCGATCGCTGTTTCTTTACTAATGCTCTTTTTCCATCAACCTTTAGCGTATGTGTTATTTGCGTTGACTGGAGGTATTTATGTTATTTGGCGACATCGCAGCAATATTGAGCGTTTGCTTGCGGGAACTGAACCCCAAATCGGACAAAATTTAACCACCCACGAACAAAGATAGTTTTCAAATTGCTATCGGGAAAGTTACTTTAAAGGTCGAACCAACGCCAACAAGCGAGGTTAATTCAATTTTTTCCTTTCAGTAATTGCACAAGTTGAGCGACAATTGCAAGTCCTAAGCCTGTACTATCAGGTAAATAAGATTTTTGTTCGTTGCTAACTCGGTAATAAGGGTCAAAAATTAGTTTTTGGTTTTCAGAGCTAATCCCAATTCCCGTATCGCTAACAATTAGCACCCATTTGTCGCTACCTTGACTGTTGCAAGTTATTTGAACTTTGCCTTCTTGGGTATAGCGCAGGGCATTACTAACTAAATTTGTAATAATTTGCTGCAATCTCAAGGAATCTGTAAAAATTTCATCGGGAGCGCGATCGCAATTTACTACTATTTCTATTTGTTTGTCTCGCACTAACGGCTGTAGCATCTCTACGACGCTATCGACTAAAAAACGGATGCTAGTAGGGACTATTTGCAACTTCATTTCCCCAGCTTCGAAGCGAGAAACGTCTATTGCATCATTGACTAAGCGCAGTAAATGCCTACCGTTGCGTAACACTCTTTCAATATGTTCAATATTAGTAAAGCTGTCTTTTACTTCTGTAGACTTGCGCTCTTGACGCAAAAACAAGTCTGAGTAGCCAATAATTGAAGTTAAAGGATTTTTGAGTTCGTGGGCTAGATGAGAAAGATTATCTTGATTTGCGCGAACTAAACGCGTCAATTCTTGGTTGTTTAATTGCAACTGACTTTGCAACTGCTCTAATTCTACTAAGCGCTCGTCTACATAGCTTTTAAAACATTGAGCGATCGCTTCGTCTACTGTTGCATCGATCAATCGAAATACCCGGAATACTTCTGTTGGTGTCGCCTGTAATAACTCTGTCTCTAAAGTCGCAAAAATGACTTGACGCAATAAGCGATACTCGCGGGCAATTTCTGTAGGATCGAACCCTTGAGCGGCGCGAAGTACGCCATGATGCCAACTTGCTTCGACTATGGGCTGAATTTCGCTATTTTGATATTGAGAAATTACTGTTACCATTGCCTCAAGCACGAGCAAGATATGATTTTGAATAGCTGTACGCGATAATTTATCGGCACTTTCAATTTGTCTATCTTGACGAACAGCCATTACCCATGTGTCTGTAATTACATTAACTTTATCGCTCAATAGTTGACTAAAATCATTCATTTTTAAAGATGATAGAGAGGCGTACCTACGACCATTTTAATTGAGTAGTGCTTTTTTAAACGCGAAGTCTTACAGCGCGATGTCTCACCCTTAAAAGGCTTAATTCCTCAATTGCTTT
>Ga0068628_1000023_pt1 | contig 26045 bp, 13 predicted proteins | sample InSIn2gowninarea_FD_77431 | JGI IMG/M metagenome (GOLD analysis project Ga0068628, IMG submission 77431) | Clean room microbial communities from NASA Spacecraft Assembly Facility at Jet Propulsion Laboratory, Pasadena, California, USA -... ... | reverse complement strand
TGGCATACATTAAATCAAATTTATGATCAATACGACTAAATACCTCTGCAATAGCAGTACTATTACTAATCATACATACAGCACGTTGTACTTTAGCTAAGTCACCACCAGGTACAACTGTTGGGGGTTGATAATTAATACCACATTTAAAACCAGTTGGACACCAATCAACGAATTGAATGGTACGTTTGGTTTTAATTGTTGCTACAGCAGCATTGACATCTTTTGGTACTACATCACCACGATACATCATACAACATGCCATATATTTACCATGTCGTGGATCACATTTGGCCATCATACTGCTTGGCTCGAATGCACTATTAGTGATTTCAGCTACAGATAATTGTTCATGATAAGCTTTCTCGGCTGAGATGACAGGTGCATATGATGACAACATAAAATGAATACGTGGGTATGGAACTAAATTGGTTTGAAATTCAGTAATATCTACATTTAATGCACCATCAAAACGTAATGAAGCAGTTAATGATGAAATCACCTGTGCAATTAAACGATTTAAATTGGTATAAGTAGGTCGCTCAATATCTAATGAACGACGACATATATCATATACAGCTTCATTATCTAACATGACTGCTACATCTGTATGCTCTAATAATGAGTGTGTAGATAATACACTGTTGTATGGTTCTACAACAGCAGTAGAGACTTGTGGTGATGGATAGACAGTAAAACCTAATTTAGATTTTTTACCATAATCAACACTCAAACGCTCTAATAATAATGAACCTAAACCACTACCAGTACCTCCACCGACAGCATGAAATACTAAAAAACCTTGTAAACCTGTACAATTGTCTGCTAATTTACGAATACGATCTAATGCTAAATCAACAATTTCTTTCCCAATAGTATAATGACCTCGAGCATAGTTGTTAGCAGCATCCTCTTTACCACTAATCAATTGTTCTGGATGAAATAATTGTCTGTATGTACCCGTACGTACTTCATCAATGACTGTTGGTTCTAAATCAATGAAGACTGCACGTGGGACGTGTTTACCTGTACAGATAGAAAAATATAATAGCATACAGCAGATAGTGAAAAGAATACGACGAATTATGATGTTAGGATTTTATATTGTCATACAAAGTCAAAATGCACTGATATACGATGTATGGAATGCAATGTATTTGATATTGCTAACGAATTACATACCAGCCCCAGTTTCTGAGAAGAATGTATTAAATGCATCATCACCTCCACCAATACTCTTATCTGATGGCATCTGTCCATCGGGTTGGATACCATGCTCTAAACAGTATAATTCCCAACATGCATTACCAACTTGGATACCAGCTTGACCAATATGAATTGAAATAACCTCACGCATTTTCAATGATTAGATGATATAAGTATGAAATGATAAAATATATGTACTTTTGACTGTATGTAAATGACTCAGAGAGTTTGAATGTGTATGAATATGATATGAATTGAAAGAAGAATAATCGTTGATGAGATTAAACTTCAATCAGAAGAATATTTTTATATGATTATAATTTTGTGATTATAAATGATATAGATAGATGTATATATGTGTATGATGATGATGAATACAAAAATACTCGATAACAAAACAAAAATCAATTCAAAATGAAATGCAAAAGTCAAAATAAATTGAAAAACTGACATGATAAGCCCCAGAAAAACCTACTGAACCATTGTGCTGAACGTTTTTGATGATCGAATGTGGTGATGATTGATTAAAAAAAAGTGTGATTTTATTGATTTCGATTATAATTATAATCAATTATATACTGTATTACAACATGATCTGTAAATGAATGATGTATATGAACTATTACTTTATATCATGTTCTTAAGCGCATACGTTGTTAAGATAACATCTAGATGAATTCGAATCGCTTTGACTCAGCCAGTTTGACTCTGACCCACACTCACTCACTCACCCAGTCACATCACTACTTTAAATACCTCCATACCATCACTATCTATTTAAGATTATGCGTCATGCTCCATGCATGTGCTATGATCGAATTAATACGTTAGATGTATTGTACAGAAGAGTATAATACACCACATCATAAAAACATCATCATCGCTGCTGAGTGTGCACCGTTGCTACTACCACCACGAATATCAATCCACAAACACGTTCAGATAGCAATATGAGTAAAATACCTGACACCGCTATCAATCTTCACCAAGAATTAGTATGGAAGAGTGAATCATCGAATGATTATGTTAATCGTGAACATCTTTTCTATGATGCTAATACACAACGATTAATACTATTTACTGGTACACCCACACATACATGCTATTATACGCAATATAACGATATTGATGTACATGCTGACAGTGAGAATGGGAGAACAGATGATGAAAATGACATAAAGCGAAATAAATATGTATGGCAATCATTCTCATTGGATTTATCTAGTTGTCATACCATTGATTGGTCACTGTTATCATGTAACATGACACCCGATCGACGGTATGTTAGTATAGGGATTAGTGACAAGGAGATAAAAATTATTGAGTGCAGTAGCGGTAAAGTAGTAGCAGCACGAGCAGTGAAAGCCAATAATATATGTATTATGATAGGAAGTTATTGGATAAAACAACAGAGTACATATACACATACAAACAAATCGTTAACATATACACCCATTAAGTTGAGTCAACTACCCAATGATAATGTGGATCAACATATCTTATTTGTTACATCGCTGGGCTGTGAACAGTATCGCCTAGTCAAATCACCGCCACTCTTGTCGACAGCATCACCTGCGAAGCAGAATGTTGCAGCTTCATCCGCAACTGCATCGAGCGGTACAGCAACCCCTGCTCAATCATTACAACATCGCTTGCTCCATATCAAAACTATACCGCTATCGAATGTTACAATGCACTGGATGTTATATAACACACTGATTTTGATGAATCATCAACAACAATTCTATATCTATCAATTATCTACCCACTATCATACACAGCCCATCACTGCTTCAGCGAGTAATGTAAACACGCATATTTCACAACAACAACTATTATCCAATACAACAAAGAAAAAAGATTATATTGAACTCACATTGCCATTTAAAGTCACCAAACATAGAAATATCCAGTTGATACAATTATATAATAACAGCACCAAACATGATGTGAAACACATCCAACAGAGCAATACACCCTTTCTTTGCGCAATTGATGAGATTGATTGCATATTACGAATCTATAGCTTAAATTGGCAAACGATGCAAGCAACAGAATTGTTTACTTATGCATCACCACAACAACCTAAACAACCGATTGACAAAGCAGAACAGAGCAAACCGAAATTCCACATATCTATAGTGGATAATGTCATTGTGCTCCATGACTCATTAACACGATCTGCTACCTTAATTGATACCCATACAGATAGTAATCGTGTGCTATTAACAGATGTGAAAATGTCATACATCAGCAGTAGTAAACATGCGAGTGCACAACAGCACACATCCGACATAGCATCACCCACTGCTGTTACTATGAGTATGGACGATAATGTGTCACCCAGCTCAGCGAAGCAAACAGCTATGAGTGCTGATGATGCACATCGACGCTTATATAGTGCATATAATGATGCCAAATTCTTATATCCGTCATCTATATGGCAAACATTGGGTGAACAATATCACGGTCGCTTGTTTACATTGACGTTGAACTATGATGTATGTAACTCACTGATTGCCAAACACTTATCACCCCAATCTGCTTTATCATTCCTTTTAAAACGTACTGCTAATCCTCAGCATGCTAAAACTGTATGTCTACGATTGATCCACTCAACTGTCGAGCAATTGTTGATCAATGACGATAAGGGTAGTATTACTACTATTCATCAGATGTTTGCGGCTGTGAACCTAGTATGGTCAGATGTAACCGATAAGGATGCATGTGCTGATACAACGATAAGTGATGATAAATTGACAGATACCCTAGATAATGAGCCAATGAAATATACACATGATTTGATATTACAGCAAACGAATTCCTCTGCCACGTCAAATCCCACAGTGCAAAATGTTGAACATTTCAATCAACATTTGTTGATCAATCAGTATGACTTATTCAGTCAAGTCTTTGCACCATCTACTCAACATCTGAACACAGAACGAAACATACGTCATATGATTTCAATAGTAGTTGAATACATTCAATCATTGTTAAAGCATTCATTACCAGTCTCACCTATACTAAGCAGTTACATTACTAGCCTACTCATCCGTAACAATGATTTTCATACACTGAAGTTATTTTATGATGCTAATATTTTACCCCCATCTGTCGTTGCAGCTACTCAAATGTTACAGGCAATCAAGAAGATCGACGGCTCTACACCACCATACCCTCTCATTGAAAGTACAGCATTGCATATGCTCCGTACATTTATCGATCATCCCTTACAATACCCAGCTGCTCATGTATATGCCTCTAAAGTACAATATTATTCTTATATGTTACATAGCAAGCATGATATGATCATTGAATTATTGAGAGAAGCAAAAGAGGATCAAGAGCTATTCAACGAAGAGCGATTGAAGCCTATTGAATGGTTAAATATTGCATATTCTATGGTAAACAACGATATGAGTAGGAAATATGTGGATAAGAGTGAATTGGTATTTTATTGGTGTTACATGTATTTTCAACGTCAGACACCGGATGCAGTGATTGGATTTCAAGCGAGATTCGATTCATTATTCACCACTGACAACTCCTCATCATCAGTTGATGTTCATCTTTCGAATGACATAAAGCAAATGAAAGTCAGCACATAGCATTGCTTTCAAGCATCATTTGTACACAGCAACCTCCCTTTGTGGTTATGAGGATTGACGATAATGTTTTTATCAATTTTAATCGTTATGATTCCATTCATTGTCGTCAATCATAAATGTTTACATTACTATTGCGGTTATTATTGCTTTCACATATACTTCATTGTTACAATCCAGCAAGGCAGTGTCCCGTGCTTGTGAAGCATCTGCATAACGGCGCTGTCCATGTATGCTGTTCACAACTACGTACATTGGTTATCAAAACATTGCATGAATTTCTTTTTATCGGAATGCTGAATACTTAGAAAAATCAAAAAAGAAATGATACGATGCATTTGCTTCGATGTAACGATGTGTGTAATATGGGAGAGTATTGATAAAATGTGGAAATCAATGTATGAGGATTTTGATTCCGTTGCCATTCAACTACATTTCTCATCAAAACTCAATTTGTGAGAGCCGATCAAGACAAATGTTGACTTATATATTGTGTCAATGGATATTCGATACCTGTTACATATAATTTATAGATGACAAAATACATTTTATAGAAGATACATATTAATCGGAATTTGAGTGGGGAATATATAGAATAGAAAAATCTATAGAATAAAACTAGATTCTGTTCTAAGTTTGATCTATAGAGTTTTGTTTTTCAAATATAGAGGAGGGAGTCAAGTCGGAAAAAATTGTTTTCAGTCAAGGAAAATATATTATATATATCGGAATTTTGGTGACGACTGGATTTAGGTGTACGTAGAGTATAATGCAAAAATTCGGAAATGTAGTTTATTGGAATAAAATAATACGAGTCGGGGAGCGTGTACGGAGAAAGAGGAGGAAAAAAAAAATACTGGAAGGATCTCTAAAAAAATAATGCTTTATTTACGGAATTCAGATCTAACTAAAACTGTGTGATAAAAACTAGTTGCGAATAACTTTTGATAAGCTAAGTAAAAAAAAATATCTCTATTGACTAAATTGCTAATAATACTCACTCATCCCAATATAAAAAACAGATATAGAAATATTCAAAAAATATATAGATGTCGATTTTTCAACAGATATGAAATAGATAGATAGATAGATAGATATAATATTAGTTATGTTTATAAACTTTATTTAGAAGGAATATATTTTATTGTGATAGGTATGAATTATATGTATATACTTTATTTTGTAAGGAACGACGAAAAATGAGAGAAATATATATAGATAACCGTTACCGAGAGAGGGAAGAAAAAAAGGCGGATTATTCGGGAAAAACACACACATACAAAAGATAAGAGTATACGACGACCAAAGAAAAATATGTACATATATAACAGGGGATAGGTGATAGTGTCTTAATATGATATGACATAAAAAAAATTTATCGGAGATAAAAAGCAGCCAATATGATAGGATGTCTATGTACATGTAAGTATAGTATAGAATAGGAATAGATGTGTGTGTGTGTGTGTGTAGTTTTTATTTTTTCAAAGCGGGATAAAAACTGATAACGGTTTGGATGTGTGTATATATCATCAGATCTGAGGTTGCTAAATGTGTATAGAAAAATGTCAAATTTTTACTGTACTTTCAAATCCGATGCTTGTGCAATCTGTCTGACTGTATAAATATCTAAACCAAATTGTGCTGATAACATAGCAATCTCATGATCATGTAAGATACGTTCATGAGGCTGTGACTGTGCTGATGTCTGCTGTCCATGTGTATGATGATGATGTTGTGTATGTCGATTGTTGTTTCGATTGGTTGCTGAGATATGTGCCAACATAGTATGTAAATCTTTCACATTCATCTCTAATTCATCAGCCCAAAATTGTTTATTAGTTAGTGATCTCATACTATCAATATCTACATGTACATCTGCAATAAATGGATGATTTAATAATTCTTTGGCTGTCAGACGTTGATGGGGATCGACATGTAAACATTGAGCAACAAAATCACGTAATTCATCACTATAATAAACAGGTGACAGTGATGAAAGGGATGATGATGAAATAGGTGAATTACTCATGGTGTTATTGCTGTGTGTATTAGTACTATTATTACCATATGTATGATCTACACTGTGAGCTCGTCTAGCTGGTTGTTTCTCTAACATATCATCATTCTCACTATCCTTGACAGAATTGTCATTCATGGCATTATTCTCCCGTTCTTGTTGATTACTAATATTTAATTGCATAGCTTGATTCAACATGGACCAATAATCACTCCCTGAATGAGTGGATGGGAGTGTAGCTGTAGCACAGTAGACTATAAGCATTCCCAGACTCCATATATCACTGGGATAACCATATTCTCGACTGGCTACACGTTCGGGTGCCATATATGATAAAGTACCTAAGAATGTTTCCGTAACAGCTAATGTATTGGATAGCTCCGTACATAAACCAAAATCATTGATACGGATACGTAAATCATGATCAATTAAGATATTGTCTGGTTTGATATCACGATGTAATTGATGATTGCTATGTAAATATTCTAAACCCAATACAATCTGTTTGGTAATAGCAGCTAAGAGTGGTTCACATAATCCACGTGGTCGATGTGTAGGTGCAGGTGTGGTATCATATGTTAAACTCACACTATGTGTCAGTGTAGGTTTCATTGTATTGTTTATATTCACATTCGCAGTACTCATCTCCACATCTCCATCATGATGAGTGTTAAACGGTAAGATGGGTTTAGGCAATCGTTTTTCTAATGGTTTTGCATGTCTTTTCACAAACGATTGTAGACTTCCTGCATCCATATAATACCCTGCTATAGTGATATTACCATCATCATAGAAAGCACCTAAGAATGATGATAGATAGATACATTGACTATTAAATTTACTAAATGCTGATAATTCTTTCAATAATTGATGACGTGTACCACGCTCATGTACATTCATATGTTTTAATGCTACACGTGTCAATGTAGGTAAATGTAAGGCTTTAAATACAGGGCCATTCTGACCCCTGCCAATCTGTCCACAGATCACTAAATCACTAGCACTAATCTTAAAACCCCCACTAGTCATACGTGTCAATGAAGTAGTCGTACCTGTCATAGAGGATGATGTAGAAGAGGAGATATTATTATTGGAAGGTGATAAATTAGCATGTGTAAGTGAAGGTGATGAGTCATGTTGTAAGGAGGGTGAATGTGTGGATTGTTGATGAAAGGAGTATGAATAATTATTTAATGAAGATTTGGATTGTGTAGTATTACTGGGTGATGTATCATTACTCGATGTAGAGGTGTTGGAGGAGGGTGTATTAGTATAATCACTATCAAAATCTGTTGTGGTACTACTGGTATAAAATCCACCCAAACCACCTACACATCTCTGACTGGCATCTGCTGTCGCTACAGCAGCTGCTGTAGCAATCTTATCATTGGTTAATGGTGTATGACCTGTAATAGGACTACTGCTAAGTGGTGAACTAATCCCATCTACACCTACTGTAAAACCACCACTACACCATGCACCATCTGCTGAGATGAGAAAACTCTTATTCATAATTGCTTCATCATCAGGTATATGAATACTCAATGCACGTTTCAGATTGAATGGTGGCTGTGGTTGTTGCTCACTATTTGATGATTTGGGTGTAGACAACAATTTATTACCACCTGAGTTATTGTTGTTTTGAATATCATGCTGACCTATCATAGTATTCTCTTCATCTTCATCCACAACATCAATATTTAAACGTATTGAGGAATTACGTCTGTGAGCATTATTCCCATTCAAACGGCTCTTAGCTCTCTCATTGTTGATAGTATTATTTTTCTCTGCATTATTCATAGCATTCACATATGCTAATCGTCCTGGTGATAACATACGTCTGACAGGTGGTGAACTCTGTGGTTGACTAAATCGTCGATCCATTAAATGTGGTTTCTTACGTAAATGTTTACCAGTATCATCTAAGATGGGTACCACATGAATAGTAGCACGACGATTGGGTATAATACTTTGATGTTTATCACCACTATTATTACCATTCTGATTCTGATAACTTCGATTGGATGCATGTGAGGGGGATAATATAGAGTGAGAAGAGGAGGATGATGAAGATGATGTATGATGAGGTGGTAAACGATGTTTGACAGAACGTCGGCTGGTAATGGGACTGGGTGGTAATAATGGTGTAGGTGAATTACTATTGGCTGCTGTGGCCATACTACCACTACAACCTACTGTACAACTATTATTACGACGTAATAAATTCAATGCATGTTGTGAACGTCCATTAGCCGCTTGTGGGGAACGACTAACAGTGGGTATAGAGAAAGCATAATTATTATTCATACTATTATTGGATGACATCCATCGATAATATTGATGATGTACTAAAAAATGTGCAAAATCACTATCTGGCTTAGTACTCGCTTCTGCTGCAGGACCTAAGAATGTGGATGCACCAAATGATGTGATGGGTAGTGAACCATTACTACATACACTATTCAGTGTACCGGTTACAAAATGATGTTGTAATAATTGTTGTACAGTAGCACGTTGAGTTGGATCTTTTTGTAAACATAATTTTAAGAAATCACTCATAGCTGGTGATACCATCGTATTCGTCACTTTCATAGTACGTTTGGTTTGATGTAATACAGCATTTTTACGTGATGTCACAAAATTGGGTGGTGGTGAGAAACATATACGTGCTATGACATCTGTAAAACTTTTGACTTCACTATGAGGTGGTACACCATGTGCTAATTCTAATACTGTAATACCTAATGACCAGATATCAGTACTGGGTGTTGCTGGGGCACCTTGTAAGGATTCTGGGGCCATCCATAACGGCGACCCGCCAATAAAACCATTCCCATCATATTTATTACTATTATTACCTCTTGTGTTCGTGTTTGTATTCTCACTCTCTTTCTCTCTCTCTTCTACTGTCGTATCATTCTGATTGTGATTCTCATTCTCTACACTTCCAGCACTGTCATCACTATCCGAACGAATCATGCGTTTCACACCAATCTCGATACCACTATTCTCACCACCACTCACACTACCACTATTATTCTCTTTACTCTTACTAATCTCATCATCTCTGTTCTTACCTTCTAACATCTCTGATTCACGTTGAAAACGTTTTTTCATTTGTTTTTTTGTACGTAAATCGGTATGTGTTTTACTACTATCATTAGTCACTTTTGTATAGGCAGAAATCCCAAAATCTGCTAAACGAACACGTCCTTCAGCATTTAATAAGACTGTGAGAAGCAAATACAAAACAATTCAAATGTGTGAGTTGTTTTTGTTAGTAATCAATTATTGTTTCACAGAAAATTCTTATTTTTTGATTTAGTGGCAAGATGAGTATAACAACAGCACAACAAAAAATTAAATAAGCATATCTACAAATACATACTATTTGCTGCTTTTATATCACGATGTACCACCTGTTGTTGTTTACTATGTAAATATTCTAATGCTAACAGTACACATCGTACTATATAAGCAATATGACGCTCTAATAATGGTTCTTTTGCACGTTCTAATAGATTTTTCACACTTCCACCTTCACATAAATCCATCACTAAACATAATTCATTGTTTTGTGCTGATGGCAAGCAGCCATAGTAGGATACAATATTTTCATGACGACATTGTTTTAATATCGACATTTCATGTTGTACTAATGATGACATAGTGGTATCTTCATTGCTATTACGTATCTCATTTGTATGCTGATTTTCACTCCCATCCGAATTTTTTACACTCTGTCGTCTTCGTACTACATCATTATAATATACATGACGAAATATTTTTATTGCATAGGTACTTCCAGTATCACATTTTATAGCTTTATATACATCACAAAATGCACCTGAACCTATCAATTCAACCAATTGAAAACATTCTTCCAATGTGTGATCATGATAATCAATTTCGACGGTTGAATTGTTTTCATCATAGATATTACTAGTGTATGATGAGGAGGGTATAGTAGGTAATTGTATGTTACTGTGATCAGTATTAGTATCAGCAGTAGAAGAAGATGGTGTGGAATGTAAAGGTAATGTAATAGTATTATAATTTTCATTAGTATTAGTATTGGATGCATCATTATTGCTATCATAATGTGTTGGTCGTTGTGCAGTAGCTGTAAATGTAGCAATAGCTGAGGTAGGAATTTTTGTTAGATTATTCAATACATGATTATTATATTTATTACTCTCATGTAAATTTTCATTACTAACTGATAATTTCATCATACCACCAGCAGCATTATTGGGTGATGTTAAATGAAGATCAGTATCAGTATCAGTATCAATATCTGCATCATTTGTATCATTCATATTTTCACTATTAATATTGTTATCATTGCCGATTGTATGAATAATGGAATTCCGATGATTTTCATTACTGTAATTGATACCGTGTGAATATACTACATTATTGGATGGTATGACCATGGATGGTGCAGGTGATGGTGGATGATCATGATCAGCAGTATGTTGATGATTGTGATGTGAATGATGATTGTTGGTATCACTATGTATATAGTGATGATTCGAATTGACTAACATAATGGATATTGATGTATGAATATATAACGAAAAAACTCACAAAAAAAAATTTGATCGAACTTTTACATGTATATATAATATCAAAAATATATGTAGATTACACTACCACATGATAGAGGCTAGATATATAGAATAATAATACAAGCTCCGTTTTCATAGATTTTTTTGGCGAATGGTATATTCTAATTCATAATGATATGATATGCTATGTGTGCGATCGAATTTATAAAATACCGGTACATATATATATATACACACTCAACTCACTATCCATACACTATACTATACACTCAATACACACACTAGCTAAATATGCTAATACCACAACGACACTATATATATTTGTATATATGTATGATCTGATTTACCTGTATCTCACATGATTACTCTTCAAATTGCTATTGTCTTTTGAATGTATAGATTTCTTTTTCTGGTAGGTGGATACAGATGATGATGATGTGTGTGTATACTATTCAATAAAATTCTTTGCAAAATTTGTATGGATGGGTGTATAATATGCAATACGTACTGTATGTATACTATATTCTGTTCTATGGTATTGTGTTGTATTGTACTATATGGGAATTGTTTGTTTTTTTTGCGATAATGAAATGTTTGTAGTCGAATGTCTTGTTATGTTATAATATTTTATAATATGATACTGGTATGCTGACAATTAGAAAATACACAGAATTTATCGGTTAATTTTGCTATAGATATGAAAATGAATAATTGTAGTGTGTGTAGATATCTGTGTATATATGGGAAACGTATCGCAATTAATTATGTTACGCAGAAAGTATGCGTAATGGATCAGATGATATGATATGATATGATATGATATGCATATGGGTGATACCATCATCATACATATTTTTTATTTTTATTTAGCAATCATCAGTATCGCACATAGCATGTGCATTTCTGAACTATCAGGTACTGTATTGTATGCATATGGGTGTATGTATTCAGATATAGATTTATATAGATATATATACATATATATATGTATTTTCAAGCGTAATAGAATATTTTGGCACACCCCTCTTCTGCTCACGTATTCGCTAATGAAATGTATTAGTGACGTTCTCGATATTCATAAATATAAGACGAATATGTACATATTATACTGCATCACTATATGACTATCTGCCGCATATGCATCTCTGATAATGCATCTGTGGAATCTATCATACTGTGTTATAGTGTACCGTACTGTACGTATACTGTAATCTATTCACTCCATTCTACTGATTCACTATTCTCTACTCTACCCGCCTTCTACTCTACTTCACTCGTTATGAGTGAGTATGTATATCTGATTTCATTCCGTAATATATTATACTATGTACTATACGTGAACAATCAGAATACGGTACAGTTATACATATGCAACGATGTTGTACGATGAGTTTGGTAGCAGTATGTTTGAAATACGAATAGTAGAATATATACATGTAGTGATCGTAGATGATAAACTCCTTGCACAGTACAGTTAGACAGCATCCATATATGGTATGCTAGTATGATGCAGATATAATTGAAAAATAAATGCAAAAATTTCTATTTTTCGTATCATACGAATGTATAGTAATACTGCTTGGACGGTACTGTCAAATAGAATGTCAAGTGCAGTGGTGCCAGCGAGTCTTAGTGTAACACTGCATTGTAATGGAGTGTACTATAAGTACTGTAAGATATGTTATTAGCTCTTCGACATAGACAGGGCTATCAGCCATTACTCATGAGTGTATAGTAGTAATATAGAGTGCGAAATTTGGTATCGTTAAGTACTCGTAAACATATCATTTGTCACTCACTTGCCCATTCATATAATCATATCAATTTTCAATATACCAGCACAGTACTATATATCTATATCACGTTTCATGATCAATATAAAGTAGTATCATACACTTTTAAGTATATCGCTATTCAAAATTACGGCATGCATTAACATCATTCAATAGCAGTATAGACAAAAGATATTTTTGACCAGTCAGAATGGAAATGACTCTAAACTGACAAAAGTAGCGTACACTCGACACTGTACTGTACTGTACCGATCGCAAATTCTAATATCGTATGCTATGGAGCATTCATCACATGGGGTATGGTAGTGATAATAATATCTCTTGTCTAATATAATAACAACTGCCAATATGTCCATGCGTCTCAATAGGTACAGTACTAAGTGGTTATGACATTTTTGGCTACTGATCAGATCGGAATTGAAAAATGCAAAGCATACGTATACAATATATATACATATGTATATCTCTACACAACTATTATTCTTCATGCACCCCTTATCATCATTTTAAAATACATTATCAAGCTTGATTATTTTCAAAAAAAAATTTTAAAACTGCGTTGTGCTATATCGCATTGTTAGATGTGGATATATGTGCATATGTGTATGCATGCATACATATGGTGCACGCTTCCATGCATATGATAATTATACAGTACAGCACATTATACCACAGTACAGTAAGCAGTTTTCGTAATTGTGTGGTCAAATGGTGGTATATCAGTATCCATCTACTGTTCAAATCCATCACATTACCATTGTAGTAACTTCCCATGTACAGTACAGTACAGGTACTGTACATCATATTACACTCTGCATACCCTACAGTACTGTACACAAAATGCTAAGCAAAACATGCAATACTACTACTACTAGTACTTTACTCTACAGTACACTACTGTAGTGTAATACACAATATACAGTTTGGTACGCCAATGCTATACAATATCATAACGCTATACCACCTGTACTGTACTGTATTTTATTGTACTTTACTAAATGCTGTTACACACTATGCTGTAATGTATTACACTACTATATTCACTATACTCATCTTTGGTACTTTACTGTATTGTACATCAGCTCACAAGTACCATAGAAGATGTCCTCATGCTAACAGTGCTGATACGGTTGCACAGTCATCGATCAGCTAGTAGTAGTTAAATGCACCGAATGCAGTTACATACGAATGAGCGTAGTACCGTTGATTAACTACAATACATAGTATACAAAAAGTAATCAAAATTGCATGTATACTGCTACATACACAAAACATGTAAGCATAAAGCGCTTATCATGCTGAGCGAACACAGCATGTATGTCACGAGCTGCACACTACTCCTTTTCTAATAAAACAACAGAAACATTTCCTGCAAATCATTACAATCAATAAGAGAAAAACATTTTTTTTGGCATTCACAAAAATTTTGTTATCTACTAATCTACAATCTTTTATCGTACCGCTAATCTAATCTACATTTAATGTACTTTTCTTACTACTACTACTACTACGATGAGTATTACTATTATTATGAGATGGTGTATCATTGGATCGTTGCTGTGTTCGATTCGATGGTTGTGGTGTATTTGATTTGGATACAATAAATTTTACAAAATCATCTACAATACTTGTATCATCATTACTATCACTATAGGGAGATGTAAATGTACTACTCCCGCTGATATGATTATGTAACTCATCACTACTATTACTATTACTCCCATCATGTCGTCGATGGGTATTCATATGATGCTTCTGAAAATGTTTACTATACTCTAATGCACTGGTACCTGTTGGCTCAACATTTTTTAATGCTAACATAAAATCATTAATATTGATAGGACGTGGACGTTGTTTTTGTTGTGATGTACTAGATGCACTCGTAGATGTTGTTGATGATGATATGGATGATACATTTGTACCCAATGCATTAATATCATGTAATTGTTTTTGTTGTTTCAATAATTCACGTACAGGTATCATAGCTGCATATCGACACAATTCCTTTAAATCACTCCCACTATATCGATCTGTACGTCTCGCTAAATCTTCTATAGATACACTCTCATCCAGTGTGGATGAACGTAATAATACATATAAAATTTCTTCACGTTGTTTTTGATCAGGTAAATCAAATAAAAATGATCGTGGCATACGACGTAATATGGCTTCATCAATATCAAAGGGTCTGTTTGTACAACCCAATACTGTCACTTGTGAATTCTCTTGTGTCGTTAAACCATCCCATAAGGACATAAATTCTGCTTTCATGGTACCTGTTGCTTCATGATCATTGGATGAACGTTTTCTCATAAATAAATCTATTTCATCAATAAATATAATAGAGGGTGATAATTTACATGCTAATGAAAATACAGCACGTACTAATTTTTGACTTTCACCATACCTGAAAAAAGAGGTGAATTTACAGTGTGTGAACAGTCAAAATAGTGTTAGTGTTAGTGCCAGTGCCTGTGTGACAGAATTCTAGGAAAACAATGATATAGCAATTTAATTAGTTCAAATGGACTCATATAAGTGTATATCCACAAGTAACAAACTTACCACTTATTTTGTAATGTTGATAATCGTACATTAATAAATGTAGCACTACACGAATGTGCAATAGCTTTTGCCATCATAGTTTTACCTATATATACGGGGGTTTGTATAGATGAGAGATGACAGGAAACAACAAAGTGTGCAGATTTGTAAAGTGTAAAGTTAATAAGTGTTAAGTGTTGATTCTGATGCATTATTGTCTATCAGATAATTACATGTAGGGCAAATTATTTTAGGCATACATGAAGTCTCATTGTTACATACCTGTACCTGGTGGACTGTTTATCGTATGTATATATAAATATTTTCACCAAACATCATGTCAAGCAAAACACACATTATCACACATATTACATCTCTTGTTAGTATTTCTAATAATATTATGAAATATACGATACTTATATCCACAGTTTATCATATTGATCATATCTCACATATTACTGTATGATGAAAACAAGCACACACATAGACATGTGATATGATCTCAACTCTAAAAACTTTTTTCATTTTTTTTCGACCTCCAAAATCATACATATACATATATACATATATATATACATACCCATAAAATAATACACCTCTAGGTGGTGACAACAATGTATGTGCAGTAGATGTTGTATTAGATGATATAAATAATTCAGGTGATTGTAAGGGTAATATGACAGTTTCATATAAATCACTTTTGATATCTGCATATCCACCAATATCATTAAATGTGACATCAATCGTATGTGGTAATGTAATATCATTTAATATAGTTGTTTCATATTGATCAGTAATATTTATCATTGGTTTATTAGCTAAACGTAATTTTTCGCGTAAATTTTTACGTAATTCCTCATTTTCGCGTTTTTTGGATGCATCGGGATCAATATTTTTCATTAATCTATTTAACATAACACCTGCTACCATTAGTGGTACGATTGCTATAGTCATTTCCATAAAAAATGTCAAACCAGATTTTTTAATGGTTTTTGTTGTTTTCCATTGTAATGTCTCTAAACGGGGTTTTAATAACTCAAAAGCTTCTAACAATGCAGCAGCTGTCGTTGATGATGCTATGGCAGGACCGGGTAGGGATGAAACAATTTGTGATGCAGGGGAATACATTGTGGGATGAGGAATGAGTGTGATGTTGAAATGAGGCCAATATACTGTATATGTATAATATATGTATGTGATGTGGATGATGTCACACACAAATCTGACTCCCTTTATACTGTGAATGTGAGTGAGGGTGAGTGAATTTCAAGCGATAATATATCGCTATATATACTAATCAGCAAAACAATTTTACTTTGATTTTGTCATTCGGGCATAGTTATACAAGTAAATGATAAAAACAAGATAATAATAATGCTGTTGCTTATACGTTTACCACGTTTATCATCGATGTTGATTAGGAAAGAATTCAATGGTTTTACTCTCTTTAACTACTGAGCGGGTGCACAACACTGGACAGCGAGATTGGATAACGATTTCTGTGCACGATATACACAATACAAGCAAAACCATCATACAGTGCAAAGATACGAATCTGTTATACATGTATTATTGTAGATCTGTATCTAGATCTACAATTGCTACAGACATCAGATCCGCATTTCCATCTTTCAGCAGACAGCGCCAGTTACGCTTTTGCCACTCGCTAGGGCTAAAAATAGTTTCTCCCACACATCCAAATCATACCAACTCTAATCGCTTATCATCTAACTCTAGCTATTGTCATTTGTACAGCAATAAATATCATTACTCATCTATCACTGCTCAGACTACGAGCAATACAGCGACACTACCACTTACCAAATCACCTTACATAACGATTATTAGTCACTCATTTAGCACTTTCACAATGACTAATTCTAACACATCCTCACCATCGAAGCCATCCCATCAGGGTAATCCATTTGGTCCATTTAAGGTTGCTCTCATACAATTAAATACACAGGATGATGTACAATGGAATATACATCATTGTAGTGAATTAATACGAAAAGCTGCAGCTGAGGGAGCACAATTGATTGTCACACCAGAGAATACGGGACGAATGTCAGCACAATTTCGTGCAACCGATACATGTGGGGAGACTGGTATGTATGATATTGTATCGAATCCGGATGTGGGCCGGAGTGACCGCCCTCATTTCATTACTACACAAGTTCATAAACATGTTAATCGTCCACGTACTTACACGTGGACATATCCATGCATTTCACTTTATTTCATTATCTTCCATTGAATATAGTGACATCCCAGTACGAATATCAGCATACAGCATTACGTGAGTACAGAAGATTATGTCAAGAGTTACAAGTTCATCTGTTAATTGGTTCACTGTCCGTGAAAGTACAAGGTAATGATAAACGTACAGCTAATCGTTCATATCTACTTGTACCCAATAACCAGAGTACAGCAGCAATATCCACTCAACAACATCCAAATAGCACATTAGATATTCCTCGTCGTACACCCGGCAATTCACGTCAATCATCCCGTCAATCGAGTGATGCTGATTTACATGAGCCAGACATCGTACCAGATAATGATCCATCTCTAGCTACAATTGCAGCACGTTACACTAAGATACATATGTTTGATATTGAAGCATTGAGTGAGACAGAGAATTATAGTGAGAGTAAGAGATTTCAACCTGGAAATGCGGCTGTTGCGATAGATACACGGTTTGGACGTTTAGGATTATCAATATGCTATGATTTACGATTCCCACATCTATTTCGTGCATTATCACAAGCAGGATGCCTATTTATTGCTGTACCGTCAGCATTTACATATACAACCGGGTCAGCGCATTGGCATGTATTGCTACGATCACGAGCCATAGAGAATGGTTGTTACATATTAGCAGCAGCACAAGGAGGAAAACATCCTGGAGGTAGAGAAACATACGGACATTCATTAGTTGTGGCACCATGGTATGTTTCATGTAAACAAACGTGTTGTCTGCGCAACAGACATATTTGTGCCAATCAACACATTGTAATTAATGTGATGATATTATAGTCGCTAACACGTTGTTTTTGTTCGAAAGTTAATTCAACAATATATCAATATTTCAATTGTTAGGGGTGATATTGTTGCTGAATTGAACGACGATAAACCTGGATACCTAATGGTTGACATAGATCCTAAGCGTGTTGCTGAAGCTCGTAAACGTATACCAGCTTGGCATACCAATCAACCATTCACACTCAGTTCCGTCATTAAAGCATCTGTACATCCTAATCAACCACCAATGTCCAATTGTCCACCACCAATCCCTCAAATGTCCCGTGGAGTGACTGGCGTAAATTCTATGGTAACAGCTACTACACGTAAACCTCATCTCACTGTATATCATAATCCTAGCTGTAGTAAATGTAAGGAGGTACTCAGTATTCTGAGTGAGAAGAGTCACTTAGCCAATTGGAGTGTAATTGACTACATGGGTCATCAATTCAGTCGTGATGAATTGTATCATATTATTGATTTATTACAGCTGGATGATAGTAATGTACAGGAATTGTTACGATCGGATGCAGAGGAGGTAGAAACCGTAGAGGAAGCAGTGAATGTATTAACACATCAACCACAATTAATACAGCGTCCCATTGTGATTGACGAGGAAAGAAAAAAAGCCGTCATTTGCAGACCTCCATCATTGATTATGGGATTGCTTGACCCGAATCAGCCATAATAATATAAGCACACGCCTTGACAATATGTGAATCACGCACCTATATTTGTATCAGTAGCACTATGAAATATGCATATCATTTAGGGATATCTGTATTTGGAAATGTACCATGCTTGGCTGTGTACAACGTCATTGTAACTTTCATCAGTACCACTAGCTGTACTGTGATGATTGCTCGTTGATCGACTGCGATGTTCAATTTGTGTGTTGTGGGCGTAAACTGTTATTTCATATGTTATTTCAATTCTTCAGTTGAAGAGATTATTCGAGTTCTTTCAGTGCAATAATAAGTTATTGAGTAGTTTTTATATTTTAACAACCAGCATCATCTTATAAGTGTTATTGTGCTTATGACTTGCAGCACCGTGAAACCAGCACAATGTGTCGTTACCTCATGTCGTTAATATCTAAAAAGCATGATTATCATTCCATTTCACCTTTCTTCAACATCCGCAATTGTGTTTATCATATTGTCGACAAAGATTTGAAAATCCTTATTATACCGTAAATATTTTTCTAATGCACCCACACGATCTCTAGCACTGTCAATCGTACGTATAATATGCTGTAATTCAGTATTACGTAGAGATGTTAACATGCTATCGTCGGTTGCTAAACGATGTAATTGTTCAGATGTTACTACATCATCACGCAGAGGTAGAGTGGAATTAGTGGAGGGTAAAGTTGACGGCGACAGTGCAGATGTCGAGGATGGTTGTGATGGTGTTGTGTTGCTAGTGATACTTGCAGACGCAGTTGGTGAGGTGTGTAAAATGGGTGTGGAAGAGTTTTTGCCAATTTCTGAAAAATTACCATTGACGTTGACATCCTTTGTAACATCCTCATTCACACCTGTGCTTGTGTGTTGTGTCTCAGTAACAGTATCATTATCGTTATCATTCTTTGCCTCCTTCGCACTTTCATTCCTTATACATCCTAATTCTTGATGTCTCTTATAACATTGTAATGTACAGTATAACACTGTAGGACAATATGGACATTTATATTTCGATGTATGAGTATTGCATATAGAGCATAGAGTAGATGTGATAGGTTTCTTAGCATCACGCTGAGTATGAGATCGATTGTATGGATGGGAGTGTGGGGATGATGCGCGATGAGATTTACGGTATGGATTCTTATAGCCTCGTTTGTCTTTCATTCTCTCATATATAGTATAATGTACACTAATAGACAATACTAAGAACAGTATGTGTTATAAAACATGCATGTTTCGTCGCTGTATGCGGAGGTAGGTGGAATTGCGAGGTTAGCTATTGTGAATACCTGCATTGACGATTGAGAAGTAGTACACACGTCAGCCGTATAATACATATACATATGTATATGTAGATTTATGACGATTAGTATACCAACTATGCTAACAATTTTATAAAAAGGCCCTTGTGTTGAACTCTCAGCGTTCATTAAAACACAACGTCCATTTAATGTGTACGGGCATAGATTTTCAATTGATTTACATAAATAATTGTGAAACACATCAATTGCTGGGAGTATATATAGTACACTTCATTACCTTGTATGCCGCTGCAATCTTTGCGTTGGATAATGATTGCTATAACCATCTCGTATTGAGCAGAACGAAGCACCCATACAGATTCACACACAAACGACTCAGTCATCACTTGAATACCTTGGAAAGCTGTGGAATTGTTAATATCAGCATTGTTACACCGAAATCAACACATACAGTATAATCCACATCAAAGAAATGGATAAATATAATACCCCACCTGACTACCCCTCCACACATGTATATCATAATGAATATAATACACCCTATGAACATATACCAGTACCGAATAATCCCACTCAAACCTTAGCAACAGCACCCACTAATCCATATATCCAATCATCCAATGTGAATGTATCTCATCCGACCACCACACCACTCAATGAGAATCATCATCCATACAATCATATACGATCATATCAATATCCTCACAAATCCACTCATACATCCTATACAGCAGGTACTACACATCGTCCCTCTGTCCATAGTAAAACATGGGAATATCCGAAAACAGAATTACAGAGTAATAAAAATCAAGTACCTCTATCCATTGACGTAGCAGCATCATTAGGTAAATCAATCATTACATTAGGTTCATTTCTCTATCCTTCCTATATGACATATCGTGTGATTGAAAATCGTCAAAAAAATCGTAAACAACGTGATTTATATAATATGTTAATATTTTGGACTGTAAATTCAGCACAACAAGCTCTATGTGCTCTCTCTGATATATGGTTACAACATTATTTAAGTAGTGAAAAACAGTATATATATACACTCACTTCATTGACATTGAAAGTATTACCTTCCCTGTTAGGTCCTGAACGTGTATATAAATATTATATACGACCATTTTATCGTGCATATGTAGAGGAGGAAGCAGAGAAATTAATTACAGAAATTGATGAAATAAAAAAACGTGTTACCAGTGATATCGAAAAAGTTAAAACTGAATATGGTTTCGACGCTGATAATGATAAAAAATATGAAAATCGTGGTGCAAAAATTAATGATGAGAATAATGAGAAACAATTGTCACAGAAAAATGCTACTACCATTGATACAGTAAATCCCTCAACAGATGATATGGATAGTCGTATGTTACAAAGTACACGACAACAGGTAGAATCATTAGATTCATCCACTGCAAGTGGAAAAGAAAAGCACAGCAATGATAATGATAATTTAATTACTCTACAGCCTACTGCTGCTGCTGCTGCAGTGGGTAATACAAATAGTATTGATACTGATACATCAAACGATGAGAATGACAATGATAATACCAATGATAATACAATTATGAATGATGAAGATTTGTTAACAGTATCACCTACCAATACAAAAAATAATCAAGATTTAGAGAAAAAATGTAAAGTACAATAAAAACACAATTAGGTGTATATATACAGTACGGTATAATACATACATACATACAATTGGTGACCTAAATATATACACTATCATGTCTGAGAAAAACAACTATATCTTACCATAATTGCATGCATACATATATATCACATATGTATACATTTTCTACATATATACATCACATGTGATGCAGGTATATATACATTTTACTTAACGTGTTACAAAGCTCTATTGAAGACCTACTGAACTGACGCTTTTCCCCATTGTTTTCCACCTTTTTTTTACCCATATACCCCTCTGTAAACATACAATACAATTATCGTATTATTCTGTACTCATCCACACAACCCGGAACAACAGACAAACTCCTCAAATTCGCATTTTTTTTAACACTTGTATTATATTTCGGCAACGACAAATATTGTATGAAAAAATCTTTAACTCTCTATTTCTAGTGATGCCGTAACAACAGACGTGTGTGCATTTCTCGTTAAAAGGCGCTAGACACCATCATAAAAATAAATGCATGTAACAAAAACACCGATTTTTTTTATTGAAAATCGAAAGACGAATCAAAATAAGGGGTTACTTTAAAACCTTACATCTACATATAACCATTTACGAAATCCTGTTTGTGGATTGAGTTGTGCATAATAGACTCTTCCATATCCATCTTTATCAGTCATATAATCTGATGTATTAGATATAAAAGTGGGATATGTGAATTTAGCAGTGATATTATTGGATGTATCAATGAGCATGGTGGCATTATTCCATTGAAATAAATCAAATGATGTAGAGTAGTATAATGCACCAGTCCAGGAATGCCAAATTATAAAATATTGATGAGAATATTGACTATATGAGATGGATGGATTAGCACCTTTGATGGTTGATGGCGTCGAAAATACATCAACAGGATAACTCTTCCCCGCTAACCCAGGTGATCGATTAGTAGTGTTATAGGGGTCAATTTTATACCATGTGTTTGGAGCGGCATATATATCATCGCTCATTGCCATTCCCATACCTTTCTCATTATAATACATGATCCATTGTTTTGTACTGTTATTCCATATCACACACATATCGCCCATACCACCATATTTTGATGTAGTATCATTGATTTTCTCTGCTTGAGTGTCATATGATGTGAGTATGGGTGATGAACGTTCCCATGTGATACCATTATCATTGCTATATGTCACAGCAATACTCTTCCATGTAGATTTCAATACATAACTGTTTTTATCATCCTCCCTATAAACAGTACAAAATAACAGCACACACAGACGTAGTCATTGTTAGTGATAATGTAACTATACTATACAGTACACACATAGTGACACAGACAAAGAAAGTAATGCATATTTGAAGTATTGTACATTCCATTGATCCTCGTTATGTACAAATGCAATCAATGCTGATCGATTCTTTATGGATGGTATAGATGTATCTATCAAACGATATACATTCACTATCCAACTACCACCTATATCATAGAATGTACTATTCTGACGTAAACCAGTGATATGTGATGGTAATGATGGATATCGACTTGGTAATATTAAACCAAAATTACTTATATATGATTCAGGTGTACGTGTAGAGGGTATACCCAAATAATTGTATGCTTTGAAGTTGGATGGTACGGCATGACATGATCGATCGTCAGGATGAGTGGTATGATTACATACTATCCGTACATTGGGTGTGATATAGAGTGTATATGTGCCGTCATCTTCGGATAATACACTCATACGACTATCAGGTGTGTAATTGAAGAGTGGTAATTTAGTGTGATTGGGTACAGTGATTGGTTCACTTAACAGTTGTATTACACCCGTATCCTCTGTACTTTTCACAGTAACATTGTTACTACTGCTGCTACTTGTTATTTTTGTTCCCGTACTCAATGTCACTATCGTTGTTAACGTGGATGTGGAGAACAATGAATGTGAGGATACAATGGATGGAGTGTTGTGCTGAGGAATTTTTCCTGCAATTGTAATATGATGTGGAGATTTGGCATATTTTCTGTCATTACTACTACTACTCAGTGGAGGAATTTCCGATACCTGACTATTCAATACATTGTATATCAGCTTGTTGGTCGGTATAGGGATTGCTGGTTGTGTATATGTATATGTATATATGTAGGAATATACTATGAAGGCACTACAGAGGACTAAGCAATAAAGTGTAGTATATTTTTTTATCATCTTGGGAATCGGATTTGCGAAATATTATACGAAATACCATCAATTATGGCTATATAGTGATTGTATACAGAAATAGGTAACTGGTTAATCGAATTGAATATTAAAATTTGAAGTCCAGAATTAGATATTTCGTAGTAGGATGACTGTCATTCCCAGTCGCAGGTGTTTGGGTGGTATAGATGTAGATCAACAATCCTATGATCGTTATCATGCTGATCAGTGTAACGCTTCATAGGAACCAGAGCTGCATGAATAGCATGAAGATCGTGTATCGTTACACTATTTGGATAAATTCAAAATAGCATATTTTTTAAATTAATTCTACTCATTCTCAATCTCAACGGTCTGTAGGATGCATCCTACAAGTATCGATGATAGAATTATACATCACTCAAATCTTCAGGTGAAGACACCATATTCATATCATCGGTATCATTATCAATGTCGCCATCACTGTCATCTTCATTTTCTTCAATTTCATCATGAAGAAAATTGCGTGAATCTTCATGCAATGAAGAAAATTGATTAGACGTTCAACCAAGTTGAATGCAAGTAAGACTCTTCACATTGTTATCAGACTATTTATATCAAAATAATAGCCACCATCACCCATTGTATCATAAAAAAATCGGTTTCAATATCTAATGTCAATGTTACGTGTATGAAACAGTGGATACTTATAATATAATGTTTCCAACGACATCGACTTACAGTGTACAGTGATGCAGTAACTCTGACTGTATCAGCCAATATTAGCTAATAATTGACAGTGTCTTACTGAATGTATGTCCTCTGTCTATACTTGAATAATCAGTGTTATGCGGAATTGAATATGTTATTATTGAATTCACTAGTCAACACAAATTCATTTAAATATTACAGTTCATATGTCCCTCCCTACATTATAGTACAGTTAAGCAGTCAAATACGTGTGTGGATATTGATATGTCGTACAAGCACTCCCTGTCCACGAGGATACAAGAGCTTGATGATACTGATCTCTTGCACAATTCTATTGTACACATAATGTTGTCTATCTATGTAGAACACCACATTGCCACTCTGTATCCGGAACAGTACAGTATATCCAGTATATACAGGTACAGCACCTCACTGGTATACTACGTAGGTGCAGCAATGTGCAATCTCATATGAATATTCTATATCCATCAGTTGCACTTGCAACTTACAATAGGTACATAACTGCATATTACACTTCTAATGCAGTATAGCTCCCGACAACACAAGACATGAATACCATACAATACATTGCGATGTACCCGTATTACAATGCAGAATCGTTCTAGTTATCATCGTTTGATATCAACTGTCTGTTCGAATATAAATCAGTGACAGTGACACATTATCATTTACAATTATTCTACTGATATATAATATCCACATCATCCTAGAAGCCTGTGCTTACACACGCATACACGTTCAGAAAACAACTATAAATATATCCAT
>Ga0068628_1000019_pt1 | contig 26986 bp, 18 predicted proteins | sample InSIn2gowninarea_FD_77431 | JGI IMG/M metagenome (GOLD analysis project Ga0068628, IMG submission 77431) | Clean room microbial communities from NASA Spacecraft Assembly Facility at Jet Propulsion Laboratory, Pasadena, California, USA -... ... | reverse complement strand
CATTTCCAAATAGTGTAGGCCTGTAGAATCCTGCCTTGAGGATTTTATGTATTGTGGTCTTATTAATGTAGTGTCCACATTTCAGAGAGCTATGGACATAGCTTTCGTAGGTGAGCAAGAAAAATTCATGGTGGTTTATTTAGATGATATCATTGTCTTTTCTAAGAATGATGAAGAGCACATTCTCCAATTGAAGCTCACATTTGAGAAATGCAGGAGGTATGGTCTTTCTTCGAATCCTAAGAAATTTCAATTCACCCTAAGTGACAGGAAGCTACTAGGACACATAGTAGAGTAGGAACATGTGAAGGTTGATCCTAAGCGAGTCGAAGCCATCAATCATATTCCTCTACCCATGAATAAAAAAGAGGTCAAAGCCTTCTTAGGGAGAATCAATTTCTTGAGGAGGTTCATACCCAACTATGCAAAATAGTCAAGGTATTACAGACATGCTTAAGAATGAAAATGAAGTCAAGTGGAGCCCAACCCCCCGAGATTATTTCATTATAATTAAAGAATATTTAGCTAAAGCCCCCATACTAGTCAACCCCTACTATTCAATTCCTTTCTATAGATTCTTTTTTGCTTCTCCACATACTATTGCCACAATTCTACTATAGAAGAACAAAGATGGTTACGAACAACCCATTTCCTTCTTTGGCCAAGTATCAAGGGATGTTGAGCTACAATATAACGCATTGGAGAAACATTCCTATGCATTATTCAAGGCTTTGAAGGCATTTTGTATGTATGTACTACAATCAGAAATCACAATATTTGTCCCAACGACAGTAGTCAAGGACATCCTGGTGCAAGGAGACAATGAATGAAAAAGGGGGTAGGTGGATAGAAAAGATACTTTGAGTATGATCTAGACATAAAGGCTACTAAGGTCATAAAAGGCCAGGGATTGGCCAATGTTTTATCCGAATATAATTTCCAAGCTTTACGAATAAACCTGATAATAGAGGAAGGCATTCCAAAGAATCATTAGAGTGGGATTAAAAAATCCAAGTAGAATATCTATGTTAAATATGAGGGATCACTCTGGTATAATAACATCATTCATTATCTCTTATTCCTAAGGTGCCCAATGCGTCTGGATAGTTCCAAATACCAAACTCTGATATTGGAAGTGAAAAAATATATCATATCCAATGGTCTACTATACTAGAAGGATCTAGTGGTAATATTGATGTTATGTCTGGTAGACGCTGAAACCCATAAATTGATTGAGGATTTTCACGGAGGAGTTTGTGGAGGTCACTACAGTAAGAAGACCACAATACATAAAATCCTCAAGGCAGGATTCTACAGGCCTACACTATTTGGAAATGTTCATTCCTAGGTCAGGGCATGCCAGAAGTGCCAAGTGTTTGCTGAGAGAAAAATTCTTTCTCCTCTCCCCCTGATTCTAGTACATGTGGAAGAACCCTTCAGACAATGGGGACTAGATTTCATAAGAGAAATAAACCCACTCTCTAGTGGCTAACAAAAGTGGATATTAATGGCCACAGATTATTTCACCAAGTGGATAGAGGCCATCCCACCTAGAAACACTACAGACGCAGTGATAATCAAGTTCATGGAGGAGAACATGTTATCTCTCTTTGGTTGTCTGATCAAAATTATCATTGATAACACTCAAGTCTTCAAATATGCCAAGTTCACTAGCTTCTACCAGAAATTCAATATCATTATCGAGCACTCCACTACTTACTATACCCAAGGTAATGGCTCGGTTGAGTCATCAAATGAAATTGTGGTGAGGGTGTTGAAGAAGAACATTTCCGAGAATGACAGGAAGTGGGACTCCCAATGGAATTTTCCCCTATGGGCCAACCAAGTAAATCCTAAACGCCATGGGGAAATTTCTTTTTGATCTAGTGTATGGTAAGGCTATAGTCTTTCCGATCCAATTAGCGATGCTAGTGGCAAAGTTACTACAAGAAATTGAGGAAGAGCCAAGTGCCTTGACACGAAGGATAAGTTAGCTCGTTGAGCTTCATGAAAGAAAAGAATAGGTGGGGGTCAAATTGTCAAGTTTCCCACAAAATATGAAATCCCTATTTGAAAAGAATGCCAAGGATTTGATTGTGGTGATTCCCCCTTCAGTTATTACAATATGTTATCACTTTGCTAAAACCCATTATGTTCATAGTTCTTCTCTGAATTCATGCAATCATAGCTGCTAGTAATATTTCATACTTCCTCACAAATTCATTTGTATTGACTTATTAATGCATGTTCTTGTATGAATTATTGATATTATATCTCAAAAGTTGTGCTACATGAATCATAGCATCTAGTGTCTCTTAGCTCCATTATATATACCCGTAACTCAAGTAAGTATAGAAATTCTTAATGCTTCAAGCTCTATGTGTTAAAGGTATAATTCTTGATGTTTTAAGCTCTATGTGAAGAGTTTCTTTTTCTTCTTATCCTCTCTCATTGATCTATAAAGCTTATTAAATTGTAAGTCCTTAAACTACTCAGCCTCCACTATTTTATGAACATATTTTAGTGAGGTGCACATGTGAATAAGTGCCAGAAATACATGACTTATAGATTTTGGATGAATGAACCAACCCATTCCTTTTAATATATATACATAGAATATATGTGAGGTCTCCTTTCTCATGAGAATCATTTGAGACACACAAAATCTAGGTGTTCTGAGGCACTAGTCTTGTAGGCAATCCAAGGTCGTCTCTGGGAGAGACAACAGACATTTCAAATTCTGTTTGGATACATTTTGAAATTGATGCCCTAATTGTTTCATATCATCGCAAAATATTATATCATCCACATACACAACTACTATTAGTAGATGGTTTCCTTTAGACATTACATAAAGGTTACTACCAATTGTGCCTTTCTTAAAACCTTGTTGTTGAGGGTACTTATCTAGCCTTTTGTACCAAGTTCTGGGGTTTGTTTTAATCCATATAGGTCTTTCTTCAGTTTTCATACGAAGCCTTCATCAAAGGTGAGAAGAAATCCTTCTCACTACTCAATGTAAAGTTCTTCTTCTAAATCTCCATTGAGAAATGCAAACTTCACATCCATCTGATATAACTTGATATTCTTATGGATGGAAAGAGAAAGAAAGATCCTGATAGCTTCTAGTTGAGCTACTGGTGCAAATGTTTCTTCGAAATCTACGCCTTCTATTTGTGCATACCCTTAGTAGACCAATCCAATTTTTTTCCTGATTACTTGAAGCAACTCATTCAATTCGTTCTTGAAAACCCATTTGGTTCCAATAACATTTTCTCGCTCTGCTTTGGAACAAGCCCACAAGTGTCATTCTTTTCAATCTAATCAAGTTCTCAATTCATATATTTCACCTAGAAATTGTATTCACTTTGATCTGTAAACTGTCATGGATATTCCAAAGGACAGTTTGTCACAACAGACCTGATAATACTATATTAAAAAATCTGAGATTCTAGACTATTACAGTTTTATTTAATTTCTAGATCTGTAGATTTTACTGTAATTAGTTCATGCATGTGAATATAAATTATGGATAAAAGTATAGAACAAATAAAACAATCTCGCACACACATAAGACACAAGATATTCTCTCTAGGAAACCCTTTCGAGAGAAAACCTAGTTGGAAGGTGAGGCTACTGCGCTCTCTTTCTATGTATGTAAATATGGCTGCAGATAGAAAGAGGTAATGTCCGTGGACATGGCTTGCCTTGAGATTCTTGGGACAACTATAGAGTAGGAAAGTAGATGTTCGATAGAAGTATGGATTCTTTTCTGTATACCATGAAGTAGGGGGAGGTATTCAGAGAATGCTTATGTGTGACTCGGTCAATCCATAGAGCATTCATCAGAGCTAAGTTCTAGTTTCGTTGTTGCAAGTAAATGGTCTTTTTGATGATGTAGATGAGGTTCTTGTTTGTAGGCTCAGCAAGACCATTTCCCTACAGGTAGTATTTAGCATAATTCTTCAACACAATACCATTTTTCAATGCAAAGTCATAAAGCTTCAGCAAAGAAAATTATGTTGCATTGTCAAAAACAAGTGACATGAGAATGCGAAACCTAGAAATTTTGTTTCGTTGTAGGAAGTTGATGACTTCTTTGTCGTTCACTTGTTTTAGTGGAACTTCTTTTGTCCATTGCATGAAGTAATCTATAACAGACAAAATATAGTGGTTTTTCTTTCATGAATGTGGGAAAATATCCCCAGTGATATCCAAGCCCCACTGTTGAAATGGTTATCCCACTGCAACAGGCTGTAGTGGGGCTCCTAACCTTCAGTTTTTAATAGCACATCTCTGAGAGACCGAATACTTGCAGGCATAGGCATGTGCATGCTTGAACAATCTAGGCTAGTAGAAACCAACCCGCATGACCTTGTGCATTGTTGTGTTGCCCTTGAAGTGTCCCCCAGTTGGTCCATCGTGGATATCATGTAACACCCTTTCTGAATCCTGTACCTCTAAGAACTTGAGCAAGACACCATTGTGATTCCTTTTGTAAATCACCCCATGTACCAGCTGGTAAGATAGAGATTTGAGTTGTAGTGCCCTATTCTATGACATAGAAAAATGAGAGGGCCTAGTGCCATGCTGGAGGTATTGGCACACTTTCACATACTAAGAGTCTTTGTGCGAAGTGGGTGAGGCTTGCTTGACATTTTACATTTCTATTTCTTTCTCCCAGCCTGCAAGCTATTCTTCTTCCTCCTGTGCATGTACTGCTTCCACTGTGAGGCTACATAAACCATGACCCTTAGTGGTGTGAACTGGCTTGATGTCAATATCACACTCTTACAGTCCTTTCATACAGTTTTCCCTCATATCACACAACTCTTACTGAATAAGAAGTACTCTGATTAATGTGTGTGGCACAAAGACAACACAATGATTCTTCAATGAGTAGGGTCCTAAATGCTTCCCTCCTTGTACACTGCATATGCTTTTTTTTCATGGTGGGATAGTTGAGTTCGCGTCCTTAGAGGCTCTCACTCATGAAGGATATGGGTCGTTCATTGTTCAACTCATCCTCTGAGTGAGCACATCAGTGAGTGAAGTGTCGGAAGAAAAAGTGTAGAGAAAGAAATATTTGTTGCAGTTTGGGCTGTACAGTATGGGAACTTCTACTATAGATTGCTTGATACAGGTGAATGCATCTTTTTCCTTCTTTCCCCAATTGTAGACTGCATCCTTCCTGATCATATCTTGGATGGGTTTGACAATCTATGCATAATGAGAGATGAACTTTTAGAGGAAGTTGATCTTTCTTAGGAAAGTGGATGAATTTCTTGTTCACAGGGTGAGGAATCTATGTGATGGTCCAAACTCTATTCAGATCTACCTTGATCAGGGTCTTGGCAATGATTTATCCAAGCAGATTTCCCTCAGACACTGCGAAGATGCTCTTCCTGGGATTTAATGATATTCCATATTTACGACATCACTCAAAGGTTTTCTTAAGATGGTGCAGGTGGTCTGATCATTGTCTTGAGAAGACTGTCATGTAATCAAGGTAGACTACCATGCTTTGTTTGATGAGCCCATGGAAGGTGATGTCCATTGAGCACTGAAAAGTTGTGCCTACATTCAACAGCCCAAATGACATTCTTTGGAAAGCGAACATACCCCAGTTGGTAGGGAAGGTTGTTTTAAGTTTGTCAGGCTCTGCTATTAGAACACGATTGTATCTTGAAAAGCCATCAAGCAAAGAAAACATCTCTTCTCCATATATTGTTTGTAGTATATGTTATGAAACCAGCTCACGAAAAAGATAGAAAAGATAGATTAGCTCCTTAGAAATAAGCCTCTTCAAGGGGGAAACCTCCTTTACATTACACAAATGAACAATTCTTGGATGATACAAATGAGAAGACCTAATTTCTATATATATGAGTCTAAGGGGTCATAATATAATTAGAGCCGACATAAAAATAATAATGTAAGGGAACAATAATAACAATAGTGGGCTTCTATGGGGCACAATAATAACAATATGGGGACTACATGGGTACAACAATATAATAAAGGGGTTGTACTAATAACAATAAGGGGCTACACTAGTAGTATAGGGACTAAACATGCCCCTTTCCTTCCAAAAGTGTTGTCCTCAATGCTTCAGTAGTTCTTGATGCTTTTGTATAAATTATTGTCCTCCTGTGTGGAATATTTAGTGGGTATATTCTTCCACTTGATGAGATACTCTGAAATTGATCTAATTTGTAGCTATTGATTTCTCGATTTTGTCGTTGTTTTAGGTCCCAGTATGATTTTTCCTTCCTTTTCAAGTTCTCACAATATTGTTTGAATGGGGATCTTCTGCAGCTTTTAGATGAATTCCCACTCCTTTGGGCATATGGTTATTTGTAAGGCCTGATGCTTGGAGGAACACTTCCTGGAATCAAATGAATAGCATGATCATGATCAAAAATAGGCGGGAGGCCTTTGGTAGTCTCAAATACCTTGGAATGATGGTCCAAAATGTTTTGGAGATATGGAGAAATACATGATTTCGATGTGGAGAAATACATGATCTTTCACTTAGACCTTTTTCTTCTTGATATGTCCTTCTATCTTGAGAGTTTGAGTGGTAATTATTTCCAATGCTTTACAAGATATGGTTGGATTCATTTCTTCTTTCTTTGGGGATGTTTGTTGGTGTATATCCTCTTATTTTGATGTTTCGTGATCCTTTTCTTCCTCCTCTTCATAATCTATGTAAATAATTTCTTCTCAGCACACTTATGACCTTTAGTGTATTTGTTTTCACAATTGTAACAAAACACTTTTTCTGTTTCTTCTTCCAATTGTTGTGGTGTAAACCTTGTAGGTTGTGGAAGGCTACGAGAAAAAAGCTTCCATAATTATAGTCGTGAGTGGTGGGATTCCTTGTTTAAATAATTTCACTTTCAATTTTTCTTGCCAACCTGAATGCCTTCTCTAATGAATCAGCTTCCCAAAGATGAACTTTGTGTTGAATGTTATCCTTTAAAGCCCCTATGAAGACATCAACCATTTTCTTATTTGTAATATCATTGACCCTTATATTCAATTTTTTGAAGTCACCAATGTGCTCTGCCATTGAACCCTTTTGTTTGAGATTTATCAATTGGCTAAAGAAGGCGTTTCTCTTTGTATCCTCATAATGTGCTATAATTTCCTGCTCGAAAATTTACCATGTGATAAGTGGTTTACGAGAACAAAGCCCTTTATACCATAAAAAATGATTCGGTTATAGATAATTAGATGCAATATGTACCTTTTTCGACAGTGGTACACCATGTAGATCAAAATATTTCTCCATATGTAGTATCCAATTTACTGGATCCTCTCGCTTTTTCTTTACTTTAGGAGCTCGATCTTGAAACCACTGTAACTTTGTAATTTTAGATCTTTATGTTTTGAAATTATGGCCTATAATAGCCCTGTGAGTCCTCTTTCTAACTCCACAATTCTGATTGCAATTGGATTCTTGAAGAAATATATATTCTCAATCTCCCACGATGGCCTAATTATAGACTAGTTTAGTAGAGTGAACTTGTATGATGTGCCACATGTCATTGTTTGAATCTTAGGTTATAACAATTATACCTAAACAAAATAAAGTCCATCCTATTTTTCTAACTTCTTACAAAATTTCAATCTGATGCTCAAAGAGAAAGCTATGATGCTTTTCCCAAGGTCACCTATTTAGGATGTAATTCAGGAGTTTACAAAAACCCTAACTTCCTTAGATCATATATCCGAAAATATATCGAGCCAAGGCCTGAAATTTGGACCCGAGGTTCAGACCGATTTCTTCTCAAATGGGTTTTCCTTTTAGCTTTTGAAACTTCATAGCGAAAATGGTATAGCGAGAATTCCATGATGATCTATTTTAGATGAAATTCTAGAGCTTGCAGAAATCCTAACATCCTTAGACCATATCTTCGAACATTAGCAAGACAAGATCTAAAATTTAGACCTGTAGTTGAGTGCAAATTTGTCTCAAATGGGTTTTTTTTTCACTTCTGAAATGTTGTAGAAAACGAGTTATAGTGAAAATTCCATGATGTCCTATTTGGAGCAGTGAAACCCTAGAATCCAAAGCTTTGATACCAAATGTTATGAAACCAGCTCACAAAAAGATAGAAAAGATAGATCAACACCTTAGAAATAAGCCTCCTCGAGGAAACCTCCTTTACATTACACGAATGAACAATTCTTGGATGATACAAACAAGAAGACCTCCTTTCTATATATAGGAATCTAAGGGGTTATAATATAATCAGAGTCGACATAACAATAATAATGTAAGGGCATAATAATAACAATAGTGGACTTCTATGGGGCACAATAATAACAATATGGGGACTACATGGGCATAACAATATAATAAGGGGGTTGTACTAATAACAATAAGGGTTTACACTAGTAGTATAGGGACCTAACAGTATATGCTCCATGGATGGAATTAGTTAGTTGTCTTTGTTCGAGGCACAGATGAGGTTACCAAAATCTACGCATAGGCAGATCTCCCTAGACTTCTTCCTAACAGGAACTAGATTAGAAACCCACATGGAATGTCGAACTTTGTAAATGAACTAAGCATCGAGAAACTTATTCAATTCTTTTTGTATGAGGGCTAAAGTAAAGGATAAACTTTCCTTAGCTTCTGCTGAAAAGGCTTGGCCCCTTCCTTGATTGGTATGACTTGTTGGGTTATTTGTATGTCATACATCTTGCAGTCGGTGTACGTCCATGCAAACATGTCTCTGTACTTCTTGGAGAGGTGGATGAAAGATTGTCTCTCTTGAGGTGTGAAACACATATCGAGATTCACAAACTTTGAATCCTTTTCTATCCCCAAATTAATCTATTCATCCAACAACGTATAGTTGTGGGTTTTGGCATTGACATGTCCTTGAAAGCAGTTATCCAAGTCATACATCTTCTTGAGCGATACCACAACCTTAGGGGTGAGGTTTCCTTTTCTTTCATCGATTACATCCTGTAGATATTGCTCATGCTCGTCCTCATCTATTATTGCGTCCTTGAAGATGTTAGTGCTAGCCATGAAATGCAGTATCTATTGAGAATAATAAAAAATGTGTAAATTAGAGATTTTATCTAGGATGGATGGCTTATACAAAATTTCAACAGAAAATTTATCCCTTAACGGTGTCATCTTAGTAGCTACGTTTTCCAAGGCATCGGTAGTTGCATTATGCATTCGTGATACATAAATAATATTGAAAGCTTGGAATTGAGAAATGTGTCACCATACCTATTATTTATAGCTTTTAAGATGGGGTGACAGAAAGTGTATGGTTTTACGTACTTAACACACCACGATCTCTGAGTCACCTACCAATTTTAGCACAACAACGTTGAGGCTGATGGCTTTCTGTAAGCCCAAGATGAGTACTTCATACTCAACAGTATTTTTCATGCACTCGAACTCTAAGAGGATAGGGATTAAGTGTTTCCTCTATAGTGGGTCTGTTAAGACACAATCGGCTCTAGATCTCTCGTGCATCTTCGAACCGTGAAAGTATGTGGTCCACGTATCACCTGTACAAGGATTGCTTGCCTCTCTAGTACTACGTTCACCACTACTACTACTATTACAATGTACTGTACAAGTTCATTCTCACCATTTAGGCATGGAAGGTACCCAATGAGTGTCAGGTGGGGTCGGGGATGGTTGTGCAAGATAGCACCCCAACTATGTCTCTAGAAAGCAATTGCTGAACATAAGTTCTGCAAAAGCCAATGGTTCATTTTATCCATTCAAGGGGGTGACATTGTGCTTCATGTATCTCTCTGGAAGCACCCAGATCTAGTTACTTCTGCCTGAGTATGGAAGCCATAAGTGTGACTAGTTAGTGGCAAAGTATCCTTACAGTTTGCTTGACTAGTCTCTAATGAGAAATATGCCATATGCTTCCGGGATGTCCACAATGACAATATTGATGCATTGATTAACTCATCTATCAGATGATAACCAATGATCACATATGGGAGTTCACCAATTGTGGACAAACATCTTCTATCAAGTTGGATGATCTACACAGTTGTCTTGCTCCATTAGGAATTGATCTTTTTCATGACGAAGAGTGGCATGACATTGACTCATGCGCTAGAATCAACCAAACAGTTGTGGACATTGAAATTAAATATTTCAAACAATAACAAGAAATGTGGGAAGAGTGAGTTCACCTCCTCCATATGGAGTGCATTGAGCACAAATGCGAGTGTGTCAGGAAACTTGTTCCCTTGCCGGAAGAGGTAGCATCACTTGTAGAGGTTTTCTAAAGTGCATGCAGAAGAAGGTTCCACTGACCTGTGATTTTGGTTATCTCATAGAGAGATATGTTTGCAGGAGTCTTATTCATTTCATTTGTGATGTTGTAATCCAAAGAGGGGAGACTCACCGAGGTGTCAAGGGGTAGACTTGTGTTCATGGTGTCCAATGGGATACTCTTGCCTTTACTTCTTATGGACATACTCTTTGATGTAGTTGTCTTCCTAGACTTTCTCTGAGTTTTCTGTGTTTAGTTGACCAACATATCTACTATCCTTAGTATTTTTTTTTATTTTGTCTCTAAGTATCTCAATCATAGTGCGGACCCCTTGACTTCTCAAGTTGTACCAATTATTCTACTTCTAGGTTGGGTTGTCACTCAGAGGCTCCTTTTCGGTGGTGGCCTTCTGGGATGCACATGAACACTGATACATGTTTACATCATGCCTAGTACTTGGGGCTTCATCAGATGCAACATCTTCTTCATCTTCAACATTGGGTTTATCCTGTTCATTGACCACGCTACCTTCTGACAAATATGTGGCCATTGTTCTCATCTTACGGTTTCAATATGAGAATGTTATTTTGGAATGGTGTTCATTGTGGAACGCGAAGTATGATGCTATCGCAAGATTTTTAAGGTTTAATACCAAGTTAGAGCTTTGTGTACATTTGGTTAGCTTTCTACTACCTGAAGTTGCATTCTTCTTCTGTGGGTACCTCGGAGGCCTGTTGCTCATGGTTGTCTTGTTCATCCCTTGTTTGGGCTTAGAAAATTTGGAATTTAGGGACTTGAGAAGATGAGTAAGGCTCTCAACGTCACTTTCTTCCTTTTCCTTATCCTTACTCACAGAGGCCTAAGACCTCTTGCCTGTGTCCTTGGAGTCATTAGTGAATTCGTCATCTGTAATGACTCCAATAGCATGTAGGTGCTTCTCCATAGCTATACTGTTAGGTCCCTATACTAGTAGTGTAACCCCTTATTGTTATTAGTACAACCCCCTTATTATATTGTTGTCCCCATGTAGTCCCCATATTTTTATTATTGTGCCCCATAGAATCCCACTGTTGTTATTATTGTGCCCTTACATTATTATTGTTATGTCGACTCTGATTATATTACAACCCCTTAGACTCCTATATATAGAAAGGAGGACTTGTCATTTGTATCATCCAAGAATTGTTAATTTGTGTAATATAAAGGAGGTGGCCCCCTCAAATAGGTTGATTTCTAAGGCATTGATCTATCTCTTCTATCTTTTTGTGAGCTGGTTTCATAACATTTGGTATCAAAGCTTTGGATTCTATGGTTTCGCTACTGCAAACAAGTCATCATGGCATTTTCACTATAACTTTTTTTTTTGGTGACGTTTCCAAAGATAAAATAAAACCCGTTTGAGCAAAAATAGTTCTAAACCTCGGGTCTGAATTTCAAATCTTGTCTCTCTATATTTTCAGAGAAATGATCTGAGGAATTTAGGATTTTTGTAGACTCCCAAATTACATTCCAAACACGTGACTTGGGGAAAATCGTCATAACTTTTGTTCTGAACATTAGTTTGAAATTTCTTAAAAAAATTTAGAAAGAGAATAGCCTATAGTGTTCTGCATATCAGTTGTAGGTACTAAGGTTGAAACAGTGACACATGGCACTTCATATATGTTTGCTCTACTGAACTAGTCTATAATTAGGTCACTGTGGGAGATTTGGCATAACTCTTCCTTGGAGAATCCAATATTGATAAAAGTTGTAGGGTTAGAAAGAGGACTCAAAGGGCTACTGCAGGATGTGATTTTAGATGTTTGAGATTTGCAGTTACAGAGATACAACAGATTCAATATCAATCTCTTACAAAGTGAAAAAAAGGTGTGTAGTTTTTTAAATTTTTTTGCATAATATTGGTTTGAAAAATTAGTTTGAAGGGATTCAAAGGGAATAGTGAAGAATTATTAGCATTAACGAATGCCCCAAAGAAAGAAAATGGAAACACCTAGTAAGCAACCTGAAATCTCTAGCATGACTCGTGAAGAAGAGGAAGAAATGCAACATGATATATCAAAATTACAAGACCAAGTACAACAAATTTCACTCTCACAAAAGGTAATAGAAGCAAAGATGAATGGCGTGGAAGCTAATATGAATGGCATGAAAGTTAATATGGATGGTGTAGAAGCTAAGATGGATGGAATGGAAGCTATGATGAATGGCATGGATGCTAAGATGAATGGCATGGATGCTAAGATGGAAGAATTGAAGATAAATTTGAATAAGTTGCTACAAGAAATGGTTACTAATGGTGAAAGGGTAGTAAAGGAAACTCATGACGAGAACAAAAGAAATATTAGTCATGATTTAATAGACTCTAATGTTGGATTGAAGACCCACCATGTTCCAAAAACTAATACGAGGGAGTTTGATGGCAAGGATCCCAAAACATGGATACTACAGACGGAGCAATTTTTCGATCTCCATAATGTGAAAAAGACACAAAATGCACATATTGCAACTTTATATTTGGAAACAAATCAACTTGTATGGTATCAATGGATTTTCTCTCATAAACGAATTGTTACATGGACAATTTTTATGGAAGAAATGGTAGCACATTATGAGGATACAAAAAGCAACACCTTCTTTAGCCAATTGATAAATCTCAAACAAAACGGTTCAATGATGGAGCACATTGAGGACTTCCAAAAATTGAACATAAGGGTAAAAGATATTCTAGAGGACCATATGATTGATGTGTTCATAGGGACTTTAAATGATAATATCCAACATGAGGTTCGCCTTTGGGAACCTAATTCATTGGATAAGGCATTCAGGTTAGCAAGAAAAATGGAAAGCAAAATTATGGCAACTAGGAAGCCTAGCACTCATAACTATAAATATGGAAGTGTTGTTTCCCATATCCTTCCACAACCTATAAGGTTGACACCACAAGAATTAGAAGAAAAAGGAGCAAAAGGGCTTTGTTACAGTTGTGATAGAAAATACACTGAAGGTCATAAGTGTGCTAAGAAGAAATTATTCTACATATATTGTGAAGAGGAGGAAGAAAAGGAACAAGAAATGTCAAAAGAAGAGGATATAATCCAGGAACAAACCATGGATAAAGAAGCAATGAATTCTACCATATCTTGTAATGCATTGGCTAGAATTACCACTCCTCAAACTATCAAGATAGAAGGACATATCAAGAAGAAAAAGGTAATAGTGTTGATTGATTCGGGAAGTACCCATAATTTTATTCATTGTAAGATAGCCAAGGAATTGAATTGCTCGCTATTTCCAACACTAGAGTGTCAAGTGATGGTTGCAAGTGGAGGAACTATAAATTTATCTGGAAAGTGCCATAATATCAAGCTATCCATGGGAGAAAATGTATTGAATATCCCAATGCTTTCCACTCCAATGGGTGGTGATGATGTTGTACTATGAGTCCAATGGCTACAATCCTTGGGTACAATAGCTTTTAATTTTCAAGAACTTTTCATGAAATTTTGTGTGGAATGAAAGGAAGTTAAATTAAGGGGTATTGTAGGGAAACCAAGAAATATAATCAACTCTAATGATATGACAAAGCTTCTAAAGAAGGAACAACGAGGTGTAATTGCATAATTATGTTCGCTAGAGGTTCCCACCTCGAAATCATCTATTTCTCCATATCTCAAAAAAAATTTGGACAATCATTCCAAGGTATTTGAGACTCCCAAAGGCCTCCCAACTATTTGTGATCATGATCATGCTATTCATTTGATTCCAGGAAGTGCTCCTCCAAACATCAAGCCGTACAGATATCCCTATGCCAAAAAGAGTGAAATTGAATGTATGGTTGTAGAAATGCTGGAGGCTGGTATAATTCAACCTAGTCAAAGTTCTTTCTCTGCTCCAGTAGTATTGATGCACAAGAAAGATGGGTCATGGTGCATGTGTTCAGATTATAGAGAGCTCAACAAACTCACTATTAAAGATAAATTTCTCATTCCTGTCATTGGTGAAGTATTGGATGAATTGCATGGATTAATTTACTTCAACAAGTTAGATCTTCGTTCTATATATCCTCAAATAAGAATGAAGACTAAAGAAATTTCGAAAACAAGATTATTGAAGAAATATGAATTTTCATGGACTCCAGAAGCAATGAAGGCCTTTGAACATCTTAAAGAGTAAATGTGCTAAGCATCGATCTTAGCTATGCCAGACTTCACAAAAACCATTATTATGGAATATGATGCATCAGGAAATGGAATTGGTGATGTTTTAATGCAATATGAAAGACCCATTGTTTTCAAAATTCATCCAATCAAAAGAAAGTATTTACACAAATCTATTTATGAGAATGAAATGTTGGCAATACTACATCCACTTAAGAAATGGTGACCCTGCCTAATGGGAAGACACTTCAAGGTAAAAATGGATCATGATAGTCTTAAATACTTTTTAGAACAGAGATTATGCTTTGAAGAGCAAAAAAATGGATCACAAAGATGTTGGGTTATGACTTTGAAATCATCTACGAAAAAGGGAAGCAAAATGTTGTGGAAAATGCACTCTCAAGAAAGGATGAGGATGTGGAAGCATTGTTTTGTGCTATTTCTATTATCCAACCAGATTGGATAAACGAAGCAAGGAATGAATGTAAGAAAGATGAAGAACTGTGGCCACTCATTCAAAAGATGCAGAACATCCCAGTTCAAACAATATTTCCAGAACTTCATGAGGAACGAAAAATCATATTGGAACTAGGAGCAGTCACAGAAATAAGAACCCGACAGCTACGAAATCGATCAATTTCATAATATCTCATCAAGTGGAAGAGTTTACCCGCTGAATATTCCACATGGGAGGACAAGAATTATATACAGAAGCATCAAGAAGTACCCAAGCATTGAGGACAACACTTTTTGAAGGAGAGGGGCATGTTAGGTCCCTATACTACTAGTGTAACCCCTTATTGTTATTAGTATAACCCCCTTATTATATTTTTGTGCCCATGTAGTCCCCATATTGTTATTATTGTGCCCCATAGAAGCCTACTATTATTATTATTGTGTCCTTACATTATTAATGTTATCTCGGCTATGATTATATATGACCCATTAGATTGCTATATATAGAAAGGAGGAGAGGTCATTTGTATCATCCAAGAATTGTTCATTTTTGTAATGTAAATGAGGTGGCCCCCTCGAAGAGGCTGATTTCTAAGGTGTTGATCTGTCTTTTCTATATTTTTGTGAGCTAGTTTCATAACATATAGTCTCTTCACAACTTTCTATTAGAGTTTTTCTCACAGCTCGCTTGATGAACTACCTAATGTTGTTCGATAGTAAATACATGTAGTAGTCGATGGTGATGGAGTCACAAGGTTTTATGTCTCCTGAGAATTTTTCAAAAATTCGGTTAAACCTCTAGTAAAAATATTTGACCTTCTCTTTCTGCTCCATATTGAGACTACCCTCCTCCTTTAGAAACATGGTTGTGGTCTTGTCTTTAGAAAACTTCTTAACGAACATTCATTTGAACTTCCCCCAGTTCTGGATGGTATTTGGTGGAAGGTTGTGGTACCATATAGCTACTATACCATCTAAGGTACATGAAAACAATCTACATGCGACGTCGACATAGAATACCTTGAGTGTCTGTAGATGTAGGTAGAACATGTCTAAGTGATCTTCTACCCTCACTATTCTAACAACATCATATTTCATTAAAAGCTTCTTGGCATGTCTCAGAATCTTGTGCAAGACACCCATAAGTGCCAATGGTCCCTGATTCATCCATTCTAGATTTTTCTTTTCCATGTTGTCTTATTCTTCGTCCTCCTCCTTGTCTTATGAATCTGATGGTTCTTCCTATGAGTCTGTTGGTTCATCTTTTCTTCCACCTCCTCCATTTCCTTCCCCTCTACCTCCTGCACTAGAACTTGAAACCAAGAGTAACAGGTTATCTTCTTCTTCCTCTCAAAAGATTAGAGGTTGCACTTATTTTTCCACTACTTCTTCTATTTATTCAAGATTGGCGAAGGTTTCTTCTTCCACAGATGAGACTACCACTCCTGTGGGAGTATTCGTTTTCTTCCTCTACAAATATGCAAGAGCGTACACTCCTGGAACTAGTCTAACAACTTTAGTGAATTGATGGGTGATGGGATAGATAGCACAGATACGCTGATATGAAATTTCATGTTAGGGTCTGGGAGGTGAGAAATGACCAACTTCAGAGTTGCACGTAGGGGTGAGGGAGTGAGTGTTACTACCTTTGACCGGATGATGGATGAGTCGGGTCGGTGGGACAATCAACCATAATCTTTTGGCAGCCCTCCTAGCACCAGATATGTTGATGGTGCAGAACCTGCCAACATTCAGGGGATCTCCCTGGTATGACGTCCTAATTAGACCTTACACCATTTGGTGTAGGAGTCCCATCCAGTATGATGGCTTGGTTTCCATTTAATTAGAGATTTTATTTAGCTCTTGATGTTCAGCACATGAGAGTGGTATGTTGGTGTCTTCAAAAAGTGAGGTGAGTATGTTTGGTGAGTGCATAATGTAACTCGTATCTCGTTTCTCTTACTGCAAAGGGAGAGAGTAAAGTGAGCCTCTAAGTGAGAGGTAATAGCACCACCCAAGAAGAGACACAAGTGAACCAAAAAGGCATGCCCAACATCCAACGAAATAGTCCATAGAATATGTTGCAGTCATTAAAACCGAAGTGAAGGGGACAACACATACACCACATAGTGGAGTAATCCACATGGATGTGACGGTCGTTGGAAGTGAAACACAAAGATGGTCTATCAAGTATCCCGTGGAGTAGTCCACAAGGATGTGATAGTGGTGATAACTAGTACACAAAGGTGGTATGTCTAGTATCGTGCAGAGTATTCCACAGGGATGAGATAGCGGTGATAACCAGTATAGCACACTCCCGAAAATGTAAGTACTAAAACAACCGAAAAAGTTCAACTATCTTAGTACAAGTGAAACAAACATGCATTACAAATGCCGAAAGAATAGTCTTACAAACATCTAAAAAGAATACATGAAAATGTGATAGCCTTAACATGCTTTTGTATTAATAAAAATTCCCAAGACACATCTGTAGACCATACATCACTAGTCCTAGTAGTGGGACGTTGGAGCCACTCCTCACTCCTCAAAGACACTGAATGTCTTCTCTCAAGGGTATGCATGAGGAGCCAAGGTGAAAATTCCTTTCTCATACAATGGGAGGGGTATATATAGCCAAGGGTGATGCTTAACCCTTGCGACTCTTGGACTACCCTCATGACCATTGAACTTCTTGTGACTTTTCAATTAACATGACTCTTCAACTTCTTGTGTACGTCCATTGGACTTCCACTTTACATTACATTTAGCTACACAATATATGGCCCATGGTGGTGATGTGGCTTTGAAAACTCATGAAACAACTTGACATGACACTCCTGACATGCACTGGCTGGATGTGGTGTCCATGTCAAGTTATTGCACTGCTAAGTGATGGATGTTCTCTCGAGTGTACTTGGCCTTCTCCTCCACATAGCTTGGTGCTGTGGAGTCTTCAATGTTCTTGGTATTGTAATATGGTTCCATGCATGTGCTCCTTTTTCTTGCTACTTGGTGTTCTTTATTCATCTGCCCAACTGCAAGTAAGTCTTCTAGCATGTTCACTTCTTCTTCATCCCGTTTGTCATCTCTCTGTGATCTATCAGTTTACCTATTCCTGCAATTCAGTCATAATGGGATGACATCAAATCAAAAACCTCCAAATCTAGCATGATGCATTGTTTTCTATGTTACAGACCTGGGATATATGACAGGCTGAGAGAGGGCCCAGCAACTGCACAGTGCATAGTTCCAAGTGACAAGGAGGCAAGACTCGTCATTGAGACTGTGCAGAGCATAACTCAGGCTTGGACAAGGAACTCTGGGGCACAATCTTCACTATTCAAAAAAATTGCGCAAAGACTACTAGGAGGCGGAATTGCTTAGTCAAGGACACCAGTGGTAGCTACAAGTTGGGACCCTAAGGGACACTGCTGTGTAGTTTCTAGGAGGAAGACAGGGTAGGATAACAGAGGGACTAGAGGATAGGTCTGCGTAGTTTTGGAGAGAAGTGAGTTTTAGCTGAGGGTGGTCACTGGGAGGAAAATTATAAACAATTTGTGGGAGTAGTGGAGGCTCACGTCTCTGTGAATGCGGGGTTCGAGTAGGTAGTAAGGAGGCTTGATTACTATTCTTGGGAAAATCACAGTTCATATAGGTTATTAGGCATTTTTCTGCACAGTTCTAAGAAGGAAGACAATTGCTCACTTCCGGGACTTTTTAGTGGAACTAGATCAGAGGATAGCCTAAGGCACTCCACATTTGCAGGAGACAAAGAAACACAACTAAGGATTGATACTGCACAATGCAGCTTAGTCGGGGTCAGGTGAAGTGGAGTTGGTTCATCAAGAGATTTTCAGGAAAATGTCTAAGTGTGAAAATCAAGAGAACTCGTGAGGACTTGACATTATGATGACACACTTAGCATGCTTCAACAACATCATCACGCTAACCACCATGATAACATAGCAAAGCATGACCCTTTGTGGGGTTATCTACAGCTGAAAGTGATAAGTGCGACATTTGGGATAGACCTTTGGATGACCATGATGACACTTGGGTGACAATGCTTACAACTTATGTGAGAGTGTGACAGGTGTTCACATAGCTAGGACAAACCAAACACACAAAGATAAACATTTGAATTGACTAGAAAAAGAGCACAAGCATGACAAAGTAATCAACATGCCAAAAGATGACCACTGGTTAAGCAAGGAAAAGGGTAAAAATACTCTAACGAAGCTCAAGGAATGAGTTTGAGTGTTTGCAACCATCAAAGGAAAAACCAAGGAAGGCTCTGAAATTTGAGTGTAAGCCAAAATTTTAGAGGGTTTTGTAGCCTCTACAACAAAACTTGATGCATATTATATCTAGAATTTTCATCTCTTTCACCTTTTATCCTTCTACAATCAATAGATTTACGTCCAAAGATATGACACTTATAGAAGTGACCATAAAACAAATAGGCATGCCTATTGTTGGAAGAATTATGAAATTGTGTAGCAAAATACCTTGGTCATCTGATCGATTGGTTCATTCTCCATTGACAATCTCCTCTTTTTGTTGCTACTTTTTTGTCTTCATTAATTCTTTCATGATGCTTCTTCCCATGGCTCTGTGGTTCTTCAAAACCTGTGGACCTGAACTTTATCTTCCCCACAGAATATTCTTGTGTCTTAGAATATCCCAAACTGGCTTTGATTCCTAAGGTCCTTTGACTATTTAGGATCTGATCTAGTCTCCTTGTCCCTTTGGAAAATTTTTCATTTAAACCCTTCTTGGTCTTTGTTCTCTCAAGATTAGTTCTTAGAGAGACAACATCTACTTCAAGACTCTGACAATTATCTTCGCATTCTTGGATCAGATCTTGAAGAACCTCCTCTTTTCATTTAGCCTCCTCCAATTTAACTTCCAAAGACAAAATATCATCTTTGCATGTCTGTGAGATTGTTTCCTTTTTTAACTTGAGAAACTCCTACTTCAAATTGTTGTTCTCCTCTTCTAGTCTCTCACAGTTTCCTCGTTTTTTTTCCAGTAGAAGGACTAGACTATCTTTTCTCTTGATAGATTCCTCAAGATTTTCTTGCTGATACAAAAAATCCTCATTGTCATAGTTATACATACCTTTGTCTACACATTGTAACTATTCCTTCAACTTCTTATTTTTTTTCCTTGCTTTCTTTAACTCATTGAGGGCACTGATGAGTTCCCATTCAAGTTCCACTACTCATTCTTCTTCCACTTTCAAGTCCATAATGCCTTATTTCTTGGAGTCTGTTTCGAAATCCATAAGAAGGTACTTATCTGACTCATTCTCTGACATGTTTTTATTGTTTGACTCTAGTGCTCAACTATCCTCTTTGGAGTAGAATCCCTTTTCCTTAAAGAGGTTTTTCTTTTGATGTGTCTAAGAATTGTTTCCAAATTTCAAGTCCACTTCCCTTTAAACTTTTTCTTTATAAGGGAATTTGGACGAGAAATTTCCAACTCTTCCACAGTAAAAAGACATAAAGGGAAACTTCCCTTTATATTTTCCTAATCCACACTTTGGTTTTTTGGCTAGTTGAGTAAACTCTTGATTATATTCATATTTGGAGTAGTCTTGATGATCTTTATGCTCCTTGGCCTTTCTGGATTGTTTTAATGCCGCTTCCTTTGATGTAATATTTTCTACTCCTAATCTCATCTCATAGGCTACGAGAGTGCCATGAAGTTGATCCATCTTTAGATCATTTAAATAAGCCATCTCTTCAATAGATGAGACTTTGGCATTAAATCTCATGGGTAGAGATATTAATATTTTCTGAACTATCATCTCTTCCTTCAGCTCTTCATCGAGTCCTCTAGTAATATTAGTCACTTCATCAACTTTGAGGAAGTATTATGGTATTCTTTCATTCTCATTCATTGTCAAGATTTCAAAACTCATTCTAAAAGTCTGAAGTTTCACTTGCTTAACTTTATCTTCTCCTTCATGACTCTGATTAAGCTTTACCCATGCTTCCATAGCATATTTACAATGCATTACTTTTACATGTTTTGATTGAATAAGGCCAAAGAGATTGGCATTCTTGGATTTAGAATTGTTACCATATAATTTTTTACCATCTGCATTAGTGGGAGGAATATCAGGGACATTATAGTCGACTAGTACTCAAGTGCAAACATCCACTCCCAGGGACATAAGATACACTACCATTTTCACTTTACAAAAGGCATAGTTTTTCCCATCAAAGAATGGTCTTCTACTTGAGTAAGCCTCTTGGATCTCTTTCATATACATAATTCCTTATAGATATACCTTCAAGTGATTAGCCTGTTGTTGAAGGAAGTTGGCTTTCATACAAATTGTTGAAATAAGGAATTGCTAAGATGGGTGGGGGTGGGTGAACCAGTAGTTATGAAACTATCCTAATTATGAAAAAGCCATATGCATTCGAGTGACACTTGAGAGAAAAAAAAGAATTGTACCCCCCGCTCCCCCCAAGGGATGGGATGGGAATAAAAAGAAAGAGGGATAGTGGGTCGACCTAATAGTCATAGCAATATGGAGATAATCTTAGCCAATATGTTCTTCAAGGGTCCTGTAAGATTCCTTTGGAAAATCTATGAAGCATGACAAGAGATATCTTAGTTAGAATGTCGTTCAGGGGTCCTGTAAGCCACCTTATTTTATGTGATGAACCAATAATTTTGATCTATCCTAATGATGAGCCATAGTGGATGGCTCGAAATGTCAATTTAAATAATCATGAATGCAATAATCCCAGAAGAAGCAAACACTACACAGAAGACTAATCGCAGAAGCCTCAGAACAATAATTATGAAACTCTTTTCTTTTTCCTATTATTCTTACAATCCCTTATTATATTCTTTTACCTCTAAGGGCATTCATGCACAAAATCAGTGAATCGACAATATCTCAAACACATATGTTCATACACCAATCATAGGAGCAGAAAAAACACCTTTGACACAATGTTTTTTCACGTGGAAATCCAGAGGGAAGAAAATCACCAGATTTGTTCTTTGTTTATGATGTAAATTAAGTACCCACTTATAGGAGGCACTGACCCCCTTTTTTCAGCAAACACCAACTTTCTAAGAGGCACCAACCTATTCAGTGTGAACGAGGTGACCTACTTTTTCCACTATTCTATTTTTTCATACAATTTTTAAACTAAAAATAGAGTTATACTATATTACAAGTAAAATACCAAAATGGTTGTTTGCAGATTCAACTTCTGCACTCTGTCTTCTATGCTCACATGCAGCATATCATTTCTTGTTTCACATAGCAACAATTCCTTTGCACTCTACCTCCTCTGTCAATTTCTCTCTGCTGATTGCTCTTCAGCACTACCCTTACAATTCTCCACACAGCATGTTCGTTGCGTTTGCTTCTAATTCACATAGTGTTCTGATTGGTGCTTCGTCCCCTCTCTCTTAATACACACCACTCACAACAAAGAACTCTTGCAATATGCTCAACACCCCCATTATTTGCATCACAGGTGATGGTTTTGTTCCACTAACAAACTCTGCACAAGGAAGTCTTTGTTGTATGTCCTTTAGCTACCCAATTGTACTTAGGTATGGCTTCCGTTGCCACTGTTGCGTCTAACATTATTTTCTTGTCACAATACCGAAACATAGATGAACTTTGCAGTTCTTCATCATTTGATTGTGTAGAGCTCCATGCTGAGAAATAAATTCTCAGGTGACCTACACACTCCTCCAAGAGTCCCATTCTAATTTATCACTCCAAACATATTGATAGCTCATATAGGTGACCACTCTATTCTCATTTATCGCAACCATTCATGCACATGAAGCAGTTGATTACTTCCTTCATTCTTCATAATTCATCTCTTCTAGAAGTGTTGTCCTCAATTTCTTGTTACAAAGTATTCTATAGGTTTAGCCCCTTTCAATAAGAAATGCCTCTGAGTATGCATTCAATTTCACTACTACAGACCCATACATACTTTAACTAGTTGTAATGCATTATTGAAGAAATTGCACATCATAACTTCACAAAGGTGGAACGTTACGATATTTTTCTACCCCGATAGCCTTAGCTCTTGTGACACTTAGCTCCTTGAGCATTTCTCGTCCATGGGACCGAGATTTGTGATATGCGACTTAGATTTTAGGCACTAAGGCATTTTTTTCCTGTTGAGGGTGAATCTTCCTTTGCTAACTACCTTTCACCCTTGGTTCTTTGGATTTTCATGACCAAGAGACAATCAAATATCAGAAGCACCTTTCATCGCAACTTTTCAAAATCATCTGTACTAAATTTATGAGGCCTTCATCCTTTGATATGCCAACCTCTTATATGATGTCATCACTCCACCTGGCGGCTTCATAGCCATGACACATGTCACCAGGATCTATGACATTAGGACACCCAATAATATTGAATCAGCCTACCATGTGTCCTATCATACTACTAAGTCATGTTAATGTCAGATGCCACTACATCTTCTTGGAGCCAATATTACACCACCATGTGTCCTACCAAAGGAGAGAGAAGAGGGCTCATCAAAGCTTTCTTTTGCAATATAATTCTTTATTAATATTCTTTGACATTATTATGTGATTTTTAATACTATCGAAATATATAGACATCTTAACTTATTAAAACAACTCAATTAAGAATTTATGACATCCTGATGTCCCGAACCTCTGATATCTTGATATTCTGATGCCTTGGTCCTTCTAATAACCCAAGGTTCTAAACTCCGATGTGCCCCCTGCACCAACTCTCCGAGGTTCTGATATCGAGTGTGTTTAAGTCTTGATGTGCTGATCTACAGGGTTCTAATATCTCATGTGTTGATGTTCCATGTGTTGATCTATGGGGTTCTGATATCTCATATGTTGATGTCCCATGTGCTAATCTCTATGGTTTCGATATCCGATATGCTCACTGCTTTGATATTCCTTCCTTCCTTAGGCTCCAAAACCCTCAACTTCAGCATACCATATCTTTTGACTCAGGAATCCATTTTTGAACTTCTACATATCATTGGAAAACTTTGTCAGAGAAATTTGCATTGGAGAGGGTTTGATGTAGGCTTTGAGTGCGTTTTCTACTTTTGAGATGGCTGCAAAATCTTTGTTACACTTTTTTCATTGACTCTTCTTCTTATGCTTGGAAGGAGGAATTTTCAACCACCATAGTGATCATTTTATGGGTTCTTCAGTAGGCTTGTTACTGTGATGATTCCCTACATAAATCCTGTATCTTCCATGGAATTCCATCATTGTAGTCATGATTTTATGGCTTTTCTAGTAAGCTTGCTACTATGATGATTTTGTACAAAACATTCCAACATCCACGGGATTGCTCCTGAACATCCAATGATTATGCTGACCCTTGTTTGACATCAACACCAACACTTATGCATCCATCCATATACATCTAATTGTCCAACAAGTTTTACCTAACAATCTCTGCTTAAACCTTGATTGGGGTTTCAATTGACAAAATCTAGCCAAATGAGTCAAGTGACCCAACACCACTCATGTAAGGGCCCTAGTGAAAATTTCATGTAATAAAAGATAATAAAGGAAAAAATAATAACCATGGTTGATGGGACATTTCTACCAAGTTGGATGTTGCGAAAAACATACTAGTGTGTGTTCATTTGGTTGATTATGGCTAAGGAAATTGGAAAAGGCAATGGCTAAGGCTTTGAAAAGGAAAAATGGCATTTTTGGCACATTTATTTATGAAAATAATCAAAATTGGGAGAAAAGGAAGGTTAAAGATCACAGGTTGCATGTGACGAGGAAAATGAAGGAAAATAATGGAAAATGAAGAAAGTAGAGGCTTAATCAATAAAAAGGCTTTTGAGGATCAGTTGGTACCTTTTGTCAGTTCAGTTTTGGAGCTCTCTCATTATTCTCTCTCTCTCTCACTCTTTGAAACATAGAGTTTTCTTGGAGAATTTTGGCATTGGATCAAGAAAGGAAAAGAAGGTAAGAGGAAGGAGGAGCAAGCAAGGAAGAGTAGGATCAAGTAACTACATCAATATTCTCTGTAGGTATTGATTTGCATGTGTATTTTCCTTGCAAGATTTGGCATGCATGGTTTGCATGTGGTTATTTTGCTATTATGGCATGGGTTTTTCTAGTTGTGATAATATTTTTAGCCTAGTCTTGCCTTTTTTGGATAGCCATGGTGTGATGGGATTCTCATGTTTTGGTTGAGTTGGATTGCCAAATGGATTCAAACATGAGTGAGGTGGATCTATAAATGATTGAAAGCATGGCCTATTAACCCTTGAACAGACTATGGGTTGTGGTAACCCTGAATTTTGTGTTGCCTCAGTGGTCCTAGGAATCTTTGTTGGTGATTGGTAGGATATATGGTAAATCCAAGAGGTGGATTGCTCTCCATTGGGCATGGTAATGTTGGGTTGGGATATGCGGTAAATCCTAGAGAGTGGGTCTCAGTTTAAGGCCTAGTGATCTGATGTGGATTGCATAAATCTTGAGATACTAGGAGAGAGGAAAATTCCTCATGGCATAGGTGGAGCAATCTGGTGGTATTCGTGCTTGTTTGGCCTAGTGATGTGGTGGAGATCATGGTATATCATGTTATTACATATTCGTTGTATTGGCCTAGTGGTCCAAGATGGATTACATTAAAGCCTAGATTTTATTGATGACGGTGAGGTGGTATGGCCTATGGATGCCTTGGTTGTTTCTTTTGGTTTGAATCCCACATTGATGCTTGGAATATGGCTTGTGGGTGAATGGAAGAAGAGAGATTTGGCTCAACCATTCTATGGTCGGGTGGAACGTGGTAGTCCCATCCTAGGTTCGGATTTTGTATCATCAATATGAAGTTATTTCTCCTTGTATTTCTATGGGTGTTATATTAGTTTATATGTGGATAATATGGTTATGATTTCCCTGATATTTTTATTGCTTTTATGTTGGTTATGTATATGTTTTACGACAATGGCTATGTATGACTCTCATTATGTTTTTACTTGTAAATGAATGAACAATGTATCTATGATGTAATAGATGAAACGCAACAAATGATATAAGGGAACAATGCTTCATAGCGATTGTCAGATAAGTATGAGACCCATATGCTCAAATATGTTGTTTACACCTTTAGATTACATATTCTTGTCATATCTAGTAGGGGTCTGCTTAAGGGCTTGTTCACGTATTTTCATTTGCATAATTTTTTCCTTGTTATATTTGTATTATGAAGGTGTCATTCAATTTTTTGTAGTGACCTGGGCTATGGGCCTGAAAAGTGGCTCAAATCCCTCGAACGTTGGTACAACACTAAAAAAAATAGTCCTAGGTCGTTGGCAGGCCTTGTCATGAGAGCGTCCAAAGCCTCCTGGATGTTGTCAGGCCCATTGCATGGGAGTGTCCAAAGGTCAAGTGGTCTAAAACCTTAGTGGGCCCTAGGGGCTAGCTACCTCAGTGGTTGGGATGGTTCATGGGAGTCATATAGTTGATGTGGAAGGTTTGTATGTTGTGTTTCCATTGATTTTGCTTCCTCAGGGTCAGATAGGAGATTAAATCCAATCATAGTTGCCTATCATCACTTGTTTATCTCGGTTGGTCAGTTACTTGGGTAGATGTGGGAGGAGGGTGTTCCAAAGTGGTATCAAAGCATGGTTCACCCCTCGGACCAGATGGGTGGTGTGTTGTCATGCATTCATGTCATTTTTATGTGTGTTAATCATTCTTGTGATATATATTCTTGTGCATATGCATGGTGTTGATCATGGTTGTAGTGATGTCTCCATTTGAATGAGGATGTTGTTGTTGTAAAGTGTGTCATCATGAGTGTATGATTTGCTACATATTGTTTATGCTTGTGTACTATCAGTGTACATTGGTATGGTTGTGTTGTCATGCATGAGGTCATGGTATATATAGCTGATATGGTCATGCATTGATGATTGGACTCTAACTAGACTGATGGTTACTTGGTTACGTGTTTATTTATTATATGTATATATGTTGTCATGGTTATATTATACATGTTGTACATTGTTTGGTTATTCTTTTTTATGAGATATTCTCTCTGAATATTACTAATGTGAGAAT
>Ga0068628_1000018_pt1 | contig 27310 bp, 35 predicted proteins | sample InSIn2gowninarea_FD_77431 | JGI IMG/M metagenome (GOLD analysis project Ga0068628, IMG submission 77431) | Clean room microbial communities from NASA Spacecraft Assembly Facility at Jet Propulsion Laboratory, Pasadena, California, USA -... ... | reverse complement strand
TAGTTGTTCTACTCGCTGTTCAAATTCTCGGCGGATGACGCGAAAGTAAGCGTAGTAGATGTACGAGACATTGCAGAAGTGGCTGTAGCTGCCTTAACCGAAGCTGGACATGAAGGAAAGATTTACGACCTCACAGGTTCTCAATCGCTTACTCATGGGGAGATGGCAGCATACCTCTCTACCGCACTCGGTCGTCAGATTACGTTCGTAAATGTTTCGCCGGAAGCCATGTATGACAATTTGCTTAGTATTGGATTCCCGCTATGGCAAGCCGAGGGACTAATGGAGGAGTACGCCCATTATCGGCGCAATGAGGCGGCGGAGGTTACCTCTGGTGTCCGCGATGCAATTTCTAATGAGCCGCGTAGTTTTGAAAATTTTGCCCGTGACTATGCAGCAATGTTTAGCTAAATGCGGTTGAAGTTAAAACAGCAATTTTGAGATTGATTATGCTCAGTTGGGTTCGTTTCTAAACCGATAAAGCTAAATGATAAGCTAACAAAAGCATAAAACAAACTTAAGGTAAAACTTTAAATGGTCGTCTCCACCCAAGTTCCTCATCTTTTGCGCGCTGCTCGTGGTGAAAAAGTAGATCGTCCCCCTGTATGGATGATGCGCCAAGCAGGGCGTTATATGAAAGCCTACAGGGAACTCCGGGACAAATACCCCTCCTTTCGCGACAGATCGGAAATTCCTGAAGTAGCGGTAGAAGTTTCCTTACAACCTTGGAAAGCATTTCAACCCGATGGCGTAATCTTATTTTCTGATATTGTTACCCCTTTACCTGGCTTAGGTATTGAGATGGATATCGCCGAAGGAAAAGGGCCAATTATCGAATCGCCCATTCGTACCTCTGCTCAAGTTGATAATTTGCGTCCCTTGCAACCAGAAGAATCGCTGCCATTTATCAAAACAATTTTGCAAGCACTGAGTAACGAAGTAGGAGACAAATCAACTGTCCTCGGCTTCGTGGGCGCTCCTTGGACTCTAGCGGCTTATGCCGTAGAAGGGAAAGGTTCTAAAACCTACTCAGCAATTAAAGGGATGGCATTTTCCGATCCTACGGTGCTGCACCAATTACTAGCAAAATTAGCAGATGCGATCGCAATTTACGCTCGTTATCAAATTGACTGCGGCGCTCAAGTAGTACAGATGTTTGATTCCTGGGCGGGTCAACTTAGCCCCCAAGATTACGATACCTTTGCTTTACCTTATCAAAAGCGTGTTTTTGAACAAGTCAAACAAACTCACCCCGATACACCGTTAATATTGCTCGTTAGTGGTAGTGCTGGGGTGTTAGAGCGGATGGCTTCGTCGGGCGCTGATATCGTTACTGTTGATTGGGCGGTAGATATGGCGGATGCGCGCGCTAGATTGGGGCATAATATGAAAGTACAGGGCAATTTAGATCCCGGCGTGTTGTTTGGTTCTAAAGAATTTATTCGCGATCGCATTTACGATACTGTCAATAAAGCTGGCAACTACGGACATATCCTCAATCTCGGTCATGGTGTACTACCCACTACCCCAGAGGAAAATGTTGCTTTCTTCTTTGAAACCGCCAAGCAGTTGAAATATTAAACTATGACCCCCAAGCGGATTTTAGTGACTGGTGCGAGTGGTTGCATCGGTCACTATATTACAGAAGCCTTAATTGAGCAAACAGACCACGAGTTGTATTTGCTCGTTAGAAACCCCAATAAATTACAAGTAGATACGAAATCTCGTCCAGGAGTTACCGTTTTACAGGGCGATATGGGTAAAATCGAGCAATTTGCCGATTTACTCAAAACTATCGATACGGCGATACTCACAGCTACCGTATGGGGCGGAGATGACATATTTGATATCAATGTCACTAAAACAGTTGAATTGATAAATCTGCTCGACCCGGAAGTTTGTCAGCAAGTTATTTATTTCTCGACAGAAAGTATATTAGATCGTCACAACCAGTTACTTAAGGAAGCCGGAGAAATTGGCACAGATTACATTCGTTCTAAGTACGAGTGTTTTCAGAAATTGGCGAGTAGTGCAGCGATTGCATCTAAAATAACTAAAGTTTTTCCAACTTTAGTTTTGGGAGGAGATCAAACTAAACCTTATTCTCATTTGTCGGCAGGGATACCTGAAATTGCGAAGTTAATTAATATAATTCGCTTTTTTAAAGCTGATGGTAGTTTCCACTTTATTCATGGTAAAGATGTAGCTCAAGTTGTGAGTTACTTAGTTGACAATCCACCGAAAGATAATCAGTCGCGACAATTAGTATTAGGACAAAAGCGGATAACTGCTGATGAAGCCGTAGAGGAAGCTTGTGAATATCTCAATAAAAAGATTTATTTTCGCATTCCTTTATCTCTAAGTTTAGCTAATATTTTGATTCCGTTATTTCGGATTCAAATGGCAGCTTGGGATAGGTTTTGTTTGACTTATAGACATTTTAGTCACGAAAACCCTATTAATCCCGAAAGCTTAGGATTGCCGAATTATTGCGCTACTTTTAGCGATGTTTTGCGAGTACATGGAGTTCCTCGTAAATAAGACTACTGTAACGAGGATAATAACTTACCTAGGTATTACTTAATCCAATTTAGCTGAGTTCGAGAGGTAGTTGGTAATGTAAGTTTTATGTTTTTGTCTATAACCCAAGCCCTACAATTGGGTACGGTGGTGAGTCTCCCAGAACGGACAGTATTAATTAATAAAAATAATGTAGAAATACCAATTGATGATAGCGCTGCACCGATTTTGGACGACAGAGGTGGAGTTACAGGGGCGGTACTTGTATTTAGAGACATTACCGAACGCAAGCAAGCAGAAACAGCACTACGCGACAGCGAGAAGCGTTTGGCTTGGCAAGCCAGTCACGATTTATTGACAGGACTTGTCAACCGCCAAGAATTTGAACAGCGAGTAGAACAACTATTGCGGCGTGTCAAAGACGACAACGAGCAACATTCAATATATTATCTAGATTTAGATCGCTTCAAAGTTGTCAACGATACCTGCGGTCGGGCGGCGGATACAGTGGCTCGTTTGGGTGGGGATAAATTTGGTTTGTTACTTAACAATTGCCCGACACCGTAAGCACTGCGAATTGCAAATACTATCCGGCAAAAGCTAGAGGAATTTCGCTTTGTTTGGCAAGACAAAATTTTTACAGTAGGGGTCAGCGTTGGTTTAGTTGGGATTAATGCCGAGATAATTGATTTAGCTAGTCTATTAAATGCGGCGGACGCTGCTTGTTATGCAGCCAAAAATGCTGGACGCAATCGCGTCCACATCTACCAGTCCGATGATAGCGACTTAGTAGCCCAGTACGGTCAAATGCAATGGGTGTCCAGAATTCATAAAGCGTTAGAAAATAATAGTTTTTGCCTTTATTGCCAACCAATTGTCTCTCTAGATCCAACCCAGTCGATTCAGAAAAATTACGAAATTCTTCTGCGCCTTGACGATGAACCTGGTAACATTATCCTGCCCATGGCATTTATTCCGGCGGCGGAACGTTATGGTTTGATGCACCTTGTCTATCGATGGGTAATACGTACTCTTTTTACTCACCTTGGGCAGCACTATCGAGATGGGTATTGCCGAGAAAAGCGCGATCGCACTTTTTATGCAGTGTCAGTAAGCTAATTCGGGAAATTAAAAGTCTTAGCTGTTCCTTTGCTTTAGATGATTTTGGTAGCGGGATGTCTTCTTTTGCTTATCTCAAAAATCTACCAGTTGATTACCTGAAAATAGATGGCAACTTTGTCAAGAAAATTGTTGAAGTGCCAACGGATTTGGCGCTAACTGCGGCAATCAACCAAATTGGTCATGTTATGGGTTTGAAAACTATTGCTGAATTTGTAGAGAACGATGCTATTTTACAAAAACTTACCGAGCTTGGAGTAGATTATGCTCAAGGCTATGGTATCTCTAGACCGTATCCTTTTAAATTGGCTGAGGCATCTAGCTAATTATTACTTTTACACTATTACTTTGAAACTTTCCCCCGCTAAAGCACCGTTACGTTGGGGGATTCCTCTAAACAAAAGCGTTAGTTTTTCAACCCAACCCGTAGGAAGTCCTACAGATTATCTATTTATCCCACAACTCTATCATTCGTCACAGCATTGTGTCCTATCTGCCATATTGTTGTAATACTCAAGTGCTTAACTATTGATATGAGCAAAGATTATGCTTGCTCCTCACACCTAATTTAATTTTTGCCCTCCTCAACTTCATGCCGCGTAGGAGGGTATTTTATTGACTTAGTTTTTGTTATCAGCTAACCACGGCACTTTGCCTTAAGCTTCGCTGTTCATCGCGGAGGAGCGATGGCAAGATACTCGCAATAGATAAAACATTATTAGACAACTGTTCTCATCTTGAGCAAAAAGGGCGTGAAATTATGCCTACAGAAGAGTATACAAGAACAGTTTAAAGTCAATTTAAAAATTGATTACTGACTACTATCTGCGGTGTCTTTATCGCGTTGTCCAAGCAATGTGCGAACAGCAACCATAATCTCAGGTATTGCCAGTATTAGAGATGCAAACGAGGACACCGTTGCCACCTGGCAGTATTCGCAAAACGCTTTGTTCTCGCTCCACTCTTCACGAGCTAACTCGACGTTTGTTACATAATCCAACAAAATCTTTATACCCATGGCAATTGGTAGTAACGGGTTGGTGCGCGCGCGATTGATACCACCAGCCGCAGCCAACCAAGCGGTAATGGCGTAAGTTAAAATCATTATTGGTCCATCAGGGGAGTTGAATCTGCTATAAGCGTAGTTAGATGCGTCAACGCTATCTGCATCAAAAATCTGTTGTCCGGGCGGATCGGGTAGATGACTAATAATACCAGTTTGGTATAGCGTAACAAGTTGTCCCATCGAGCCGCCAAGCGTAGATAAGCCAATAATCGCTCTCCGACGGCTCATGTTAGGGTTCTTTCCTTCACGCAGCTCTTGACTTAGTTGTTTTGGTTCCATAAAACACAATTTTCTTGTACGTAGGTCTAAGGGTTATATCCGCAATGCACGAATCCTTAAGTTAATAACGAAGAGCCTACGCAGTATGCTTCCTATTCGACAACGATCGCGCTTTCTGCTGATTATTTAGATAAACTGCTTACCATTTTTAACAAATCTTTTTGATGCGTACCTCTAACATTGGAGGTACTTCTCAAATGCAGCATTTTGTTACGGCACAGAAGCTTCAATGTCTACCTTAAGGTTCTACTTACTCCTAAAGAAATTTTCTACCTTGGACGTAGCGTTGATTTAAGTATAGGGAAAAGATTTATGACAACAAACGTTCCTAGCGAAATGAATAAAGGTACTAATGGGGCGCTATGGCTGGGGGTTATTCTAACTATTCTGGGGATTGTAGCGATCGCTGTACCTGCGGTGACGACAGTTGTGACTGAGACGTGGATTGCTCTAATTTTAGCGAGTGCGGGAGTTTCTAAATTAGTTTATTCATTTCAAACCCGTAACCAAGGAGGGTTCATTTGGAAGGTAGTGTTAAGCGTACTTTACATTGCTACAGGGTTAATGCTGTTTTTCTATCCGTTAACGGGTGTTTTGACTCTAACCCTTTTGCTAGGTAGCTTTTTGCTGACTGAGGGAGTATTTGAATTGATATTAGCCTTTAGATTACGCCCGCAACAGAACTGGGCATGGGTGCTGGGTGATGGCATTATTACTCTACTCCTAGGCGCAGCAGTTTGGTTCCAGTGGCCGTTTGATGCACGTTGGCTGATCGGAACAGTTGTTGGTGCGAGCGTTCTGTTTACAGGAATTTCACGAGTAATGTTGTCATTAAATAGCGGTTCTAGCTTTAATAATTCTGACCAAACTACTTAGGTTTAGAACGTTTAGCTCGATTGTCACACTTACTAGAATATGAGCAAAGCCAATTGAATGAAGTAGTTGTTGAAGTTATCTAAAACTAAATTAAATAATCGCAATTGCCTTGAAGTTTAAAGCTCTAGTACTTGTATAAGTGCTAGAGCTTTAAATGACTAAAGTAGCTATTTTAGTAAGTTATTCAAAAACCTAGGACTGAAAATATGCTGGTTTTCGGGTTTTCTAATTTCTCACTTGTGTATGAGAGTGTACACAATTCCAGTAATGGTATGAAATACTAGACTTGAAGTAAAACTAATATCTTTGAACTCTGCTAGATTGTTATCTCTATAAATAACAGAAAATTAATTGTCATCGGTGGGCGAATTTATGAGAAGTTCAAAAAATATAACTTTTAAAAATTAAATTTGGGTCTATAAAGTCCACATCACTTAGATGTAATAACGATCGCCATAAGTGTTTCAATGAAGTGTTAAAAGTAACTAAATTGATTTATGACTTTAGATGTATGAGACTAATTTTTAGAATTAATCTTTTGATAGAGAAGAAAATAGTTTGTTATTTATAACCTTAAATACTTCAGGCTCAACTAATAAATTTATCAGGATTGACTGCAATGGAAAATATCAGCACGGCAAAAATGACAGAGCGTTATCTTGCTTTGGCTATCGGGATTATTTACTTGCTTTTAGGGTTAGCTGGATTTATACCAAGTTTCGTTTCATTACCAGGAACGAACGAATCTTACATTCCACTTGGTGAATCTGTGGGTGCTTATTCTGCGGGTTTCGGTTATATTTTTGGTGCAATTCCTACTAACTTCTTTCATAACCTTGTACGCTGCGCCGTAGGCTTGTTAGGAATTACTTGTTACAACAATTATACCACTGCACGCCTATTTAATCGTAGTTTTGCAGTTAGTTATGCCTTGCTGGCAGTCATGGGATTGCTACCTTGGACTAACACATTTTTTGGCTTAATGCCACTGTTCGGCACTAATGTTTTGCTCAATGCATTAGCCTCAATCTCTGCTGCCTACTACAGTATTGTTATCCCAGCTAAAGTCATGGGTGTTAATGTCTCCCAAAACCTGTAACAGATCAAAGTGCTTTTCCCAAAGCGATCGCCGGATCTTATGAAACTCAATTTTGCCCGTTACTCGATTGAAAGGAAATTCCTGCCTTGCAAAAATTCGGGTAACTTCCTACGGGGACTATTTGCACTCAGCTTTAGTCCCTTACCTGTCTATTGCGTAGTAGTTTCTCAAGGTTTTTGGGCGATCGCCTTTAATCTGAAAACTGCACCCTATACAACTTAAATAACTCCCCAGACTTCCGCGAAACTATTTTGGCATTAGCGGCTTTAATTACTTCTTCCCACGCAGATATTGGCTCTAAAAATACCTCCGTGCCTAGATAAGTTTCTAAAATTGCCCAATCTTCTACCAAAGGCTGCTCGATATTTAGAATATCAAAAACGAATTGACCGCCCGGTTTTAGTACCCGTTTGACCTCCGCGAGAACTACAGCCCAATAATCAAGCCCGTAATAGCAACTCCATCCAGTAGCGATCGCTAAATCAAACTGCGAGGCTGCGTATTGTAATTGGTGGGCTGGGGCTAACTCTACACCCTTAAATAACTTTGAATTAAGCTGAGATCCACGAGAATTTAGGGCATCTGCTGCTACAGTGCTGATTTCCTGCCCATAAAAGTATGCGTCCCAGTCTCGCCAAGGATAAATCAAAAAGCTGACACCACAGCCAATGTCTAAACAGCGCTGGTTCTTTTGAGGCTTGGCAACTTCCCAAAAAGCAGAATTGACTCTAGCAGAAAGCGTCCCCGCCGTCCATTCTAGAAAGATAGGCATTGCTTCGACTTCTGGAGGCAGTGCAAACCCTTCGCCGCGATATTGCTTGTCAAAACGTTTCGCTACTTGCCCTGCGATCGCCTGAGCGCTGTCTGTGGCATTTTGACGACCAAGAAAGTCAAAACCTTCCTCAGAGAAGTGCGAATCCCGTTTTTTTGCCATGAAGTTGCTCTTAATAGTAGCGTTAAGTTCTAGCGTACACTCTCTACCGCCTAACTTATTTTTGCAATGGGGTAATGCTTATATCATGTAGTTAAGTTATTAATTCAGGAGGAGATATCAACTATGGATGAATATATATGCACAGTCTGCGGATATACTTACCATCTAGCGCAAGGAGATCCAGACTCTGCCGTAGAACCAGGTACTCCCTTTAAAGACATAGCAGCAGATTGGGTATGTCCTGTTTGCGGAGCTACAAAAGATGAATTTGAAGCTCAGTAGGCTAAGAAAATAATTAGCGCATATCACACTACCCTAGCTGCAAATAAAGTTTGCAGCTTGAGAAATTATATTGATCACCGACTGAATTGATTATCTAGCCGTTGCACAGCTAACAGGAAATTATTCTACTACTTTGGACGCAACTTCAGCTTTAGTGTGCTTAATATCAGTAGCAAGTTGCTCTAGTTTGCGATCATCCATACACTGGCTAACTTTAGGAAAGAGATCGTTTTCTTCTTCATCCAAATGATTTAGCATAAACGACTGTAATTCCTTGACTTTTTGTTTAAATTCAGGTTGGCTAGGGTTGATAGATTTAATCTCCAGAACCATTTGATCGCCTTTGTCATGATCTTGATGCCCTTTATTAATTAGTTCTTGAGTACCTTCACAATTGATTGCTTCTGGGTAAAGAACTTGCTCCTCGGCTTCAGCGTGTATAGTTAGAATGTTGCCAATCTTATCAAAACAATCTTGTAGTTCTTGAAGATCGGTAGTCTCGTCAAACTCTGAAAACAGACTTCTAATTCTGTCATGATCTTTTTCTAAAGTTTCAATAGCGTCCACGTTGTTACTCCTTTTTATACATCTATCTACAGGCAAATTTGAGGACTATGTACGGCTAAGGTGATCCATGTCCTTTAATGTTTAGGTGATTTTTTGAACTTAGGGAAACTATAATTTGTGTTCTTCGTAATCTTCCGAAGACATGGGATCGTCTTCCCAACGGCGATTGTCTCTTTCTTCCAAAATCTCCGTTGTTCGCAAACTAGCGCGATCGCTCATTTCTAATCCTACCGCTGCCCCTAGTTCATCAACAATATCTTGGTCAGGAGTCGGCACAGTACCGCCCACAGCTTCATCACCTACGGTTGCAGCTTCTTGCCAACGTGCATCGATATCGCCACCTGTAAGCGTTGGCGTAGCACCCACTTCATCCTCTAACCTGTCGGATTCGTGCCAAATAGCATCTTCTTCCGCCGTGGCTAATCCTGGAGTAGAAATTGTATATTCAGCTAATTCCTCGGCATCAATATCCCCAATATTTTCACTCGGCAGCTCGTGTACGCCCGTACCATAAGACTCGGTAACTTCTTGAGGAACTTCAAAATTGTCAGCTTTTTTATTTTTAGGCATATTTATGCTTGAATGCGATCGCATTTGCCTACCATAGCGCTTACAAGCGCTATGAAACTTATCTCTTGCGATAGAAACAATCTATCCCTTTGGATTGACGAGAATCCACTATCTGCGTACATAACCTTAGATTAGAAGGCGAAAAGTGCTAACGGGATTAGCTAACGGTACAAGTAATCACTAAAATTCACCAATATTTATTACTCGCCCAAACTGAAATATCAGTATCGTAACTATTTCCAGTTCACAAAACCTTGGAGGAAATTTTAATGGTCAGTAGCGGAACACAATCAAAAAAAGTCGCTATTCTCATCGAAAACGGCGTAGAAGATGCAGAGTTTCAAGTGCCTTACAAAGCCTTAAAAATGGCAAATATGGATGTAACAGTACTTGGTTCGCGGATGAACGAAACTTATAAGGGGAAGCAAGGTAAGCTTTCCATGCAGCCCGATGGGACAACGACAGAGGCGATCGCATCGGAGTTTGACGCGGTAGTAATTCCTGGCGGTATGGCTCCTGATACAATGCGAATCAATCTTAATACCGTGCAATTTGTCAAGGAGGCAATGGAACAAGGTTTACTTGTCGCCGCCGTTTGTCACGGTCCACAGGTTTTAATTGAAGCCGATTTGCTTAAAGGTAAAAAAGCCACAGGTTTTGTTGCCATCAAGACAGACATGATTAACGCTGGCGCAAATTACAGCGATGAGCCTTTAGTAGTTGATGGCAATTTAATTACTTCCAGACAACCGGGAGATTTGGCGATATTTACGACAGCTATCCTCAGTCGGTTAGGTTACGGAGGCAAAGAAGCCGCCCTTCCAGAGGAAACCGATACTAATGCCGATTGGTGGAAGTTAGCCGACTCTTGGGGTGGTTCCAGTAAGGGAGAAATTACCCTTGGGTTAAACACAGCTTTAGCCGGAGAACGTTACGCCCAAGAAGCTTTTGAACAATACGCCCAAAGAACAGGCGATGAAGGCTTGCGGAATTTGCTGAAAGAAATTATTGCCAATAAGCAATTCCACATCAAAAAGTTGGAACAAAGGCTTGAACAAATGGGTGAAAAGCCTTCTTTGACTGCAAACGTTGCCGATACTTACGCCAAGTTGAAAGCCTCAGTTCAAGGTAGCGATGACAATTCCCTATTGCGTCGGGCATTGGGGGACTTACAAACAGGTGTGGTGGATATTCACAACTTGCGCGTGAAGTTTACAGATCCCGTTGCTACGGAGTTGTTCGCAGCAATTGAGAAAGATTTAGCAGCTTACGAAAAGAATCTAATTCATTTGTATCGCGATCGCATAGGAACAAAACCAGCCAAGCCCACAACTGGCGCATCAGTAACAGCGTAGTTTAATTTCCTCTCCGTTGCAAACGGGGGAGAGGTCAATTTTTTTAATCAAGGAGTAACTAATGAGTTCAACAACTGAAGATAAAGGCAATCAAAACGAAGGTAGCGGCGAAACAGGTAAATGGGCTTCCTTAATAGGCGGCGGCGCAATGGTTTTAATGGGATTGAGACAAAGATCCTTGCGTGGAGCATTAATGGCGATCGCAGGTGGTGGTTTGGCGTACCAGGCAGCTAAGTCTGGTGGCGGGATTACTGAAGCATTAGGGATGGATAAAACCATCAAGGTAGAGAAAACTGTCACCATTAACAAGCCTGCGGATGAACTTTACCGTTATTGGCATGATTTTGGCAATTTATCTACCTTTATGAAGCACGTGAAGTCAGTGACGGTAGTAGATGGCAAACGCTCCCACTGGGTAGCTACAGCACCATTAGGCGCAACTGTAGAGTGGGATGCAGACATCATTGAAGATCGGGAAAACGAGTTTATTTCCTGGGCTTCAGTAGAAGGAGCAGACATTGATAACTCTGGCTTTATTCGGTTTAAACCCGCCCCAAAAGATCGCGGTACAGAAGTAAAAGTAGTGATGGAATACGCACCCCCAGGCGGCGCAGCCACCGCAGTGATCGCCAAGCTTTTTGGCGAAGAACCAGAACAGCAAATAGGCGACGACTTACGCCGCTTCAAAATGTTGATGGAAGCTGGGGAAATTGCCACCACTGAAGGGCAGCCAAAAGGTAGTTAAACCACTTAGGAATAATAATAAATGAAAGCTGTTTGCTGGCAAGGTGCTAATAAGGTACAAGTAGACACAGTACCCGATCCGAAGATTCTCAACCCGCGCGATGCGATCGTGAAAATTACATCCACAGCGATTTGTGGTTCCGATCTGCATATCTACGGCGGTTATATTCCCACAGTGCAAAAAGGTGACATTATCGGTCACGAATTTATGGGGGAAATAGTCGAAGTTGGGAGTGCGGTAAATAATTTAAAAGTAGGCGATCGCGTCGTCGTACCTTCCACCATCGGTTGCGGTAACTGTTACTACTGCAAAGGCGATATGTGGTCGCTGTGCGATAACTCCAACCCCAACGGCTGGATGCAAGAAAAGCTATGGGGGAGTGTCACTTCAGCAATCTATGGCTACTCTCACTTATTAGGGGGCTATGCAGGCGCTCAAGCAGAGTATATCCGCGTACCTTTTGCGGATGTGGGTGTTGTCAAAGTTCCTAAAGACATCCCCGACGAGAAGTTGCTGTTTATTTCTGATGCTATTCCTACGGGCTACATGGGCGCAGAACTATGTAACATTCAACCAGGGGATACGGTCGCTGTTTGGGGCTGCGGTGCGGTCGGTGTATTTGCCATGATTAGCGCCTACATGATGGGGGCAGAGCGGGTTATTGCGATTGACCGTTTTCCCGAACGCCTAGAAATGGCAAGAAAATATGGCAAAGCTGAAACTATTAACTACGAAGAAGTTAATACGGGCGACGCGCTGAAGGAAATGACGGGCGGACGCGGTCCGGATTGTTGCCTGGACGCAGTAGGTTTAGAAGCGCATGGCGTGGGATTTGAAGACTTTTACGACCAGACAAAACAAAAGTTAAAGCTGGAAACAGACCGCCCCCACGTTTTACGCGAAATGATGGTGGCTTGTCGTAAAGGCGGCACACTTTCAGTTATGGGTGTTTACGGTGGCTTCGTAGACAAACTGCCCCTAGGTGCGGTTATGAACAAAGGCTTGACCATGCGCGCGGGACAAATGCACGGTCAAAAGTATATGCACAAGTTACTAGATTTAGTTTTAACGGAAAAACTTGATCCCTCTTTTGTTGTTAGCCATCAATTGCCTCTAGAACAAGCACCCCACGCTTACAAAATTTTTCAGCAAAAAGAAGACAACTGCATCAAAGTTGTACTTAAACCCTAATTACTAACTTACCAAATACTTTTATGAAAGCACTTTGCTGGCACGGCACTAACGATGTACGAGTTGACACCGTACCCGATCCCAAAATTCTCAACCCCCGCGACGCGATTATTAAAATCACGTCTACAGCAATTTGTGGTTCTGACTTGCATCTTTATGATGGCTACAACCCCACCATGAAGCCCGGTGACATCCTGGGACATGAGTTTATGGGCGAAGTCGTAGAACTAGGCAGCGCTGTTAAAAACGTCAATATAGGTGATCGCGTTGTTGTCCCTTTTACCATCTCCTGCGGTTCGTGCTTTTTTTGTAACCGCGATTTGTGGTCGTTGTGCGATAACTCCAACCCCAACGCCTGGATGGTAGAAAAAATCATGGGTTATTCCCCCTCTGGTCTATTTGGCTACTCTCATTTGACGGGTGGCTATGCTGGCGGACAAGCTGAATATGCCCGCGTTCCCTTTGCCGATACGGGTTTGTTCAAAATTCCCGACGGCTTGACCGACGAGCAAGTTTTATTTCTTACAGATATTTTCCCCACCGGATATATGGCGGCGGAAAACTGCGATATTAAGCCAGGGGATACGGTAGCTGTTTGGGGTTGCGGCCCAGTAGGACAGTTTGGGATCAAAAGCGCCTATATGTTAGGTGCGGAAAGAGTTATTGCTATTGACCGAGTTCCCGAACGCTTAAAAATGGCAAAGGAACAAAGTGGTGCAGAAGTCATTAACTACGAGGAAATAGATCCAGGTGAAGCCCTCAAAGAAATGACAGGCGGGCGCGGTCCTGATTCTTGCATGGACGCTGTAGGGATGGAAGCCCACGGCACAGGTTTAGAAGGATTTTACGACGAAGTAAAGCAAGCGCTGCGTTTAGAAACCGATAGACCTACGGCTTTGCGTCAAGCGATCGTTGCCTGTCGTAAAGGTGGCACGGTTTCTGTACCTGGTGTTTACACTGGCTTTGTGGATAAAGTGCCAATGGGGGCTTTTATGAACAAAGGCTTGACTATGAAAACAGGACAAACCCACGTACATAGGTACTTTAAACCGTTAATTGAACGCATCCAAAATGGCGAAATCGATCCTTCTTACATCATCACTCACCGATTGAAATTAGAAGACGCACCCCACGCCTACGAAATCTTTAAGCACAAAAAAGATAACTGCATCAAAGTTGTACTCAAGCCGTGAAATATCTAAGTTTGTCTATTGCGTGTCTTCTATCTACCGTAACTTTTGTTTCTACGGCGATCGCCCTACCCCAAGAAAAAAAGGTAGGCAATATCGAACAAGTTGCTTCTTTTAGCGATCCTATGCCTACAGGGGTGACAGTTTCCGCTAATGGTCGCATATTTGTCAACTTTCCGCGCTGGGGTGACAAAGTAGACTACACCGTGGCGGAAGTCAAAAACGGTCGCACGGTAGCTTATCCTAACGCGCAGATTAATCGCCCAAATACTAGCAAACAAGCTGATTCATTGGTGTCGGTGCAAAGCGTAGTTGTAGACCCTCAAGATCGTCTATGGCTATTAGATACAGGTAGCATTAAGTTCGGTCCGACAACTTACGGCGGCCCAAAATTGGTTGGGGTTGACCTCAAGCAAAACCGCGTTTTTAAAACTATCTTGTTTCCGCAAACCGTGGCTTTGCCTACTACTTATCTCAACGATATTCGCTTTGACTTGCGGCGCGGTAAAGCTGGAATTGCTTACATTACCGATTCTTCTGGCAACGGTTCAAATGGGATTATTGTAGTCGATTTAGATTCGGGTAAAAGTTGGCGGCGATTAAACGATCATCCTTCCACTAAAGCTGTAAAAAACTTTCTCCCTAGCGTTGAAGGTCAAGTAGTCCGCAATCGTCCCTCCCCAAAGCAGCCTTCTACGCCCATTACTATCGGTTCCGATGGCATCGCAATTAGCGCCGATGGTAAAACGCTCTATTACTGTCCCTTAGCTGGGCGGCGGTTGTATAGCGTCAGTACCGATGCTTTGGCAAACGAGCAAATAACTGACGAACAAGTAGCAGCAACCGTTGTAGACTTGGGCGAAAAAGGCGGCGCGTCTGATGGGTTAGAGTCCGATTCTCAAAACCGGGTGTATTTAACCAATTACGAACAAAACGCGATTATGCGGCGATCGCCTAACGGAGCTTACGAAACTCTAGTTAACGATGATCGCGTACTTTGGCCCGATACTATGGCTCTGGCGCGTAACGGCTACTTATATTTCACCGCCAATCAACTCCACCGTCAAGCCCAATATCAAAACGGCAAAGACTTGCGCCAAAAGCCCTATAGCTTATTTCGTCTCCGCGTCAATGCTCAACCTGTTTTGCTCAAATAGTTTCTTTATTTAGGAGAATCTACTATGAAAGCTGTGGTTTTTCACGGTATTGGCGATATTCGTTTAGATAACGTACCCGAACCTAAAATTGAACATCCCATGGATGCAATCGTGCGTCTTACCGCCAGCGCCATTTGCGGTACAGATTTACATATGATTCGCGGTACTTTTTCCGGCATGATTCCAGGGACAATTTTAGGTCATGAGGGAGTCGGGATAGTTGAAGAAATTGGTCCAAACGTGCGTAACTTAAAAGTAGGCGATCGCGTTGTGATTCCTTCTACTATTGGTTGCGGTTCTTGTTCTTACTGCCGTACAGGTTACTACGCTCAATGTGACGAAGCCAACCCCAATGGACCGAGTGCGGGAACTGCCTTTTTTGGCGGTCCAAAAGATACCGGACCTTTTCAAGGATTGCAATCTGAGTATGCGCGGATTCCTTACGCTAACGTCGGTTTAGTTAAATTGCCCCAAGGTGTAACCGACGACCAAGCAATCATGCTATCAGATATTTTTCCCACGGCTTATTTTGGCGCAGAAATTGCCGAAGTTTCCCCTGGTGATACCGTGGCGGTGTTTGGTTGCGGTCCAGTGGGACTATTTGCGATCGCCAGCGCGCAATTAATGGGCGCAGGTCGCATTTTAGCCATTGATACCATTGCTTCGCGTTTAGAAATGGCAAGGGATTTAGGAGCGGAAGTGATTGATTTTAACGCCGAAGATCCTGTAGAGACAATCCAAAGTTTAACTAATGGTATTGGAGTTGATCGCGCGATCGATGCAGTGGGCGTGGATTCAACTCAACCCCACCAAGGTCCCGCCGCCCAACAAGCGCAAAAGCAAGCAAAAGAATTTCAACAAGAAGTTGACCAAGTTGCCCCCGAAACTAACCCCAATAACGGTAATTGGAATCCTGGGGATGGTCCTTCCCAAGCAATAACCTGGGCAGTCCAAGGTTTAGCAAAAGCTGGAACTTTGTCAATTATCGGCGTTTATCCGCCAACTCATCGCTTTTTCCCCCTAGGTATGGCGATGAACAAAAATCTTACGATCAATATGGGAAATTGCAACCATCGCAAATATATTCCCACCCTCGTAGATTTAGTTGAAACTGGCGCTGTCGATCCTGAAAAAATCCTCACTCAGCGCGAACCTCTCACCTCGGCAATTGAAGCTTACAAAGCTTTCGACAAAAGACAACCAGGCTGGATCAAAGTCGAACTTGACCCGGCAAAATAGCAACTAAACAGGAGATTTTTATGAGCGATACAAGTGTAAAAAAGGTAGATTCCACTACTTCCCCCAAAGGTCAATTAGGACAAAAATATCTTGCTTCAGGTAAATCTGTATCTATGCGTCTGTGGGAAGACGAAGAACCAACTTCCGAAACCAAGCCCCCAGCAGCGCGGGAGTACGAAACCGTAGGTTATGTAATTAAAGGCAAAGCTGAACTGCATATTGAAGGACAAATGATTTTACTCGAACCAGGCAATTCTTGGGTTGTCCCTAAAGGTTCTTCTCACACCTACAAAATCCTCGAATCTTTTACCGCCGTTGAAGCTACAAGCCCCCCCGCCCAAGTCCACGGACGCGACGAAGATTAATTTCAAGCTATGAAACAGCATTTTGGGAGGGATTTTTACCTCCCAAAATGCTCAATTATTCTCCGCCTTAAGTCTCCTTAATTAGGAAACTCAACGTTATACAAAATTAAAACCGCTATTAAAGCTGGTAATGTCCGTTTTCTGCAAAGTGGCAATTAGTTCGCCGCTTGGCTCAGATGTGTTCAAGAAAATAAAGCGATCGTTCCCCGTACCGCCAAAAACTACATCGTTGCCGTCACCGCCATTGAGGATATCAGCCCTATCATTGCCAAAAATGCGATCGCTCCCAGCATCCCCAAAAACGCGATCGTTGCCTGTATTGCCGTTAAGAATGTTATTCCCGTTCCCACCACTCAAGAAATCATCTTCACTACCGCCGCTTAGGGAATCATTGCCATTACCCCCAAACAAGTCGTCTGTTCCTTGTCCGCCATTTAAAATATCATTTCCTTCTTCACCATCTAAGGTATCTGTGCCATCGTCTCCATTGATTGTGTCATTGCCAACACCACCGAACGCGACATCAAAACCTTTACTACCACTGATGAAGTCATCCCCACCAGCACCAAATACTTGAGAGTCGCCAAAAATTAAGTCATTACCGTCTTCACATTAAGCGAGTCATCTCCCTTGCCACCAAAAACTGTGTCATTGCCATCAAGAGTAAAGATACCATCATCACCAGCTAACCCAGAGATAACATCGCTATTGTTAGTATCAACAAGAATATCATTAGCAGTTGTCCCCTCAATTGGCACGGATAAAACGTCCGCTTCAAGGTTGGCGACTCGATCTTAAGAATTTGGTGTGGAGATTGATAATAAAACTTCAGCTTCAAGTTGCTGGACAGAAGCTCTAGAAGGAGTAGCAGATTCTTGCAGATCCAATTGTAATTAGGTAGTTAAGTCAACCTTGGTTTGAGATAGCGAAGTATTGTCAAAGACCATTTGTATTCACCTAATTGGTTAAAAAAATCTGTCACGTTTAGATGGATTCTATTTATTGCCATAACAGCTTTTGGGTTACGTTATTGGTAGATGCCCATACTTATCAAGACCTACAGAGCGCTGAACTTAATATCATCAAAAATCCTACTAAATGCATAGCCAGCCCTGACTGACTAGCTAAATATAAAATTACTGAGCATTTAGGTATTCTTACAATTTGTAGTTAAGGTCTACACGAACCAAACTATTTGCTGAATTAATTACGATGCACCTCACCAAAGTTATTACCCATTAAATAATTTTGTCAATCAGTTCGTAGGCAGGTATATTCAATTATTTGACCAACATTGCCATTATTTTTAGTTAAAATAATGGCAATATTAGCCGAGTAGCTTTATTATGCGATGCTCTTATTATGGTTCAAATTGTAATAATTTAATTTTGCTCGTCTCTACGTACTAAACCCATACTTTGGTACTAATTAAAAAAAGCTAGGTAATCAATCACCCTTAATTTTCTTGTCTCAACTTTGTTAGTCGAGTTTGATGGTTGTGGCTGTCGAACATCAAACACAAACCAAAATTAAATATGACTAAACTTGCCGTACCAATCCAAAACCAGCCGTCACCGCTAATTTTGCGACTTAAAGCTTCGCCAAACACGCTTAAGCCTAAGCCAATGCACAGCAAACCGCCAACACCTTTAACTAACCACAATATTTTTTCTTGCTGCATATCTTAAAAAGAATACTGTTTAAAAACTTTAGTTTGTCCTTGTTTATCAAAAGAAACTACCGAGTAAGAGTCTTTTTTATTGCCCATTTCCATGCCTGGCGTACCTACAGGCATACCAGGAACCGCAATACCTTTAATATCGGGCTTTTCTGCCAATAAACGCTTGATATCGTCCCCAGGAACGTGACCTTCGATCGCGTAGCCGTCAATTATTGCTGTGTGACAAGAGGCTAAATCATCCGTTATTCCATGTTCCTGCTTAAAAGCCATCATGTCCGCCGTGGGAACATTTTTTACTTTAAATCCTTGGGATTGCAAATGTTTCATCCAAGCACCGCAGCAAGTACACGCTGGATCTCGATAGACCGTAGCTTCTGGTAAGTTCGCAGCTTGGACGCTACTAGTTGTCGCTAACAAAATTGTAAAAGCGATCGCTACCCAAGAAACAAGCCGTCGAAAAATTAAATTATTAATCATAAAATTAGCCAAAACGTCCTTGTACGTAGTCGCGGGTACGGGAGTGAGTAGCTTCAGAAAAAATTTGAGTTGTAGAACCAAATTCCACCATCTGTCCAATTCGGCTTTCATCAGTGCTGAAGAATGCCGTGTAATCGGATACGCGAGCCGCTTGTTGCATATTGTGAGTTACGATCGCAATTGTTACGTCTAGGCGTAATGTTTTGATCAGTTCCTCAATTTTCATTGTAGCGATTGGATCGAGGGCTGAAGCAGGTTCATCCATTAATAAAATTTTTGGCTTTACAGCTAAAGCACGAGCTATACAGAGGCGTTGTTGTTGTCCGCCTGAAAGTCCCAACGCTGACTTATTTAACTTATCTTTAACTTCATCCCACAAAGCCGCACTTTTAATCGCTGATTCAACCATTTCATCTAACTTATGTTTGGCACAACGCCCAGCAATTCGCACGCCATAAGCTACATTGTCGTAAATGCTCATCGGAAATGGATTTGGTTTTTGAAACACCATGCCAATTTGCTGCCGCAGACGGTTTAAATTAACACGATTTGCATAGATATTTTGCCCAAAAAATTCTACCTGTCCGTCAACTTTGATCGTACTGCTTTCTAATTCGCTAATTCGATTGAGGGACTTAAGGAATGTTGATTTGCCACAACCGGAAGGACCAATAATTGCAGTTATCTGTCCTTGGTAGATGTCCATTGACACTGATTCGAGCGCTTTCTGGTTGCCGTAGTAAAAGTTTAAATCTTTCACTCGCAAAGCCGGAAGGGTAGAAACCGAAGCGATTTTATTTTTGTTCACAAGAATTTGTTATGGATTTAACGATTGCCCAAACGTTGGCGCGTAGCCAACCGAGACAGCATACTAATAAATAAAACTAGACCAACTAAAACAAGTGAAGCCGTCCAAGCAATTTGATTTTGCGTTACATCCGGCGATTGAGAATATTTATAAATTAGTGTTGATAAAGCTGGACTAGGTTCAAATAATCCTTCTGGCCAAATCTCGCTAAATAAAGCCGTAAAAATTAGGGGTGCAGTTTCTCCCGCCGCCCGCGCTACTGCTAACAAAATCCCTGTAGTTATTGCTGGAATTGCCGCCGCGATCGCAATTTTAAATGTAGTTTGCAAGCGACTACCGCCTAAAGCCGCCGAAGCAAGCCGTTGAGAATGCGGTACTAACTTGAGAGCTTGCTCGGTAGTTAAAGCAACAATTGGGAGCATAATTACTGATAGCGCAAAACCGCCAGCCACCGCCGAAAATTGAGTAATGTGGTTGAGAATTAGTACGCCGTAAGCAAACACCCCCGCAATAATTGAAGGCACACCCGTCAAAACCGTAGTAACAAATCGGACAAAATTTGCGATCGCCGAAGTTTGACCAAATTCTGCCAAAAATATCCCTGTCATCAATCCTACAGGAATGCTAATTAGTGAAGCAATCCCTACCATCATTAGCGTCCCTACAATCGCGTTGCCAAATCCGTTCGGGTCTCCAGGTAATATTGGCGGTGGTGCGGGTAACTCTTTAAATACTTCGGGTTTTAAATTTGGCAGTCCTTGGTGGAGTATTTCTAGCAATATTGCGATTAAGGGGAAGATCGCTATACCAGTGAGGATAAAAGCGATCGCCGTCATCCCATAATTAAACATTGTCCGATAAACAGGCAAAGGTTTTTGTAGTTCTATAGCTATAGAGGGGTCTAATTTTTCGGGATAACTTGCAGACATATATTTTAGTAATTACTTATTGCTGTTTACTACCAATTAGGCGCACCATCAAAACTGCTGCCATATTGACAAGTAAAGTCACGACAAACAAAATCAACGCTAGGTACATCAGTGCGCCGACGTGTAAATCATCTTGGGCTTCGCCAAATTCATTTGCCATTACCGCCGGAATTGTATAACCCAAGTCGAGGATAGAGGCGCTAATAACTGGAGAGTTGCCAATCACTAGAGTTACTGCCATGGTTTCGCCTAAAGCCCTTCCCAACGCCAAAATTGCCGCTCCGACAATTCCCGAAGCCGCCGCCGGGATAATTACCCCAAAGATAGTTTCCCAACGAGTAGCACCCAAAGACATGGAACCGCTCCGCAACTCTTTGGGAATGGCGAGTAGCACTTCGCGGGAAATTGCCGCCATAGTGGGCAAAATCATAATTGCCAAAATCAACCCCGCCACTAGCATTCCGTAGCCCGCAGGTTGACTGCTAAATAAAGGAAACCAGCCAAAGCTTTGATACAGCCATTGTTGAAAAGGATCGAGAAACGGAATTAAGACAAATATGCCCCAAAGACCAATAATAACGCTGGGAATTGCGGCAATTAATTCGATTGTAAATGCGATTGGACTGCGGACAACGGACGGTAAAAAGTTTTCGCTAGTAACAATCGCTACGGCAAGCCCTACCGGAAAAGCTAACAATATAGCGATCGCACTACTAACGACAGTTCCATAAATATAGGGCAACGCGCCAAAAACTAGATTACCTACATCCCACTCTTGACTCCACAAAAACCCCAAGCCAAACTTGCTAATAGCAGGCATTGCCTTGTCAAAGATTATCCAACTCATCCAAAACAGCAACAAAACCGTGCAGCCAGCAAAAATCCAAACTAGCCAGGTAAATCCTTTGTCTAACCAATGATTTTTGCTATCTATTATTGTGAGATTATCTACTTCAGAGGCTTGCTGCATACGTTAATTAAGCATTTTTTGTTACGTTAGCTGATTAAATGCTTAGTGTAAACAATTATTGGGGTATCTCCCTTGGAAATACCCCAATAAGTATTTTGATTAACTAATATCTTAGAAATTTAAGAAATTAGGGACCTTTAACACCACTATTTACGCTTTGGACAACTTGGCTTGCAACACCTTGAGGAACTCGCGTATAGCCAAGATTATCATTCAATTGTTGACCATCAGTCATTACCCACTTTACCATTCGTTTAACGGCGGCAGCAGCACCAGGCTTGGTGTAGTTTTTATACACCATCAGCCAAGTCAAACCTGTAATTGGGTATCCATCTCCAGGATTACCTAACTTGTTAAATGCAACTCGATGGTCGGGATTAAACTGTACATAAGTGAGCGCTTTATTTGCTTCTGCTAAAGTTGGCGCGACGTAAGAGCCTCTGCTATTTTGTACCAGCGCTGATTGAAGACCATTATTTGTAGCAAAAGAGGCTTCTACATAGCCAATGCTGCCGGAAGTACGTTTGACAATTTGAGCAACACCAGGGTTTCCTTTACCACTTATAGGTTTACCAGGCCATTTTGGTGTTTTGCTAGGCCCTATCCTACCTTTGAAGTAGCTATCCATTCCACTAAGGGCATTGGTAAAAATATAGCTTGTACCACTACTATCAGCACGCACAGCTAATTTAATTTGGCTACTTGGTAATTTTGCTCCAGCATTGTCTGCGGCAATTTTGGGGTCATTCCATTTAGTAATTTGACCACCAAAAATTGCTGGAAGTACCTTACGAGATAATTTTAAATTGGATACGCCAGGCAGATTATAAACTACTGCAACAGGCCCACCCGCAGTAGGTACAAACACCACTCCATTCTTAACTTTGGCTACTTCCGCGTCAGTCATAGCAGTGTCGCTTCCTGCAAAGTCAACGCTTCCCGCCGTTAACTGTTTGATTCCACCACCGCTACCAATACCTTGATAATTGACTTGTACAGGCTGGCTACCTTTACGTAGTTCGCTAAAATAGCGCTGATATAAGGGTTCAGGAAATGTAGCTCCTGCACCATTTAAAGTTACTGCTTTTTGGGCGAAAGATTCAACTACAGGTCCTAACACCATAACCCCAGCGATCGCTGAAGCTGTAAAAGCAAGCCTAAAACTGGTCTTAGACCAAACCATATAAATCAAACCTCTATCCAAAGAATTATTTTTATCACCCTGAATAAAATTACTACTATATCGGTTAAGCAATGGGGATATATGAGTTAATTTCTAGTTAACTTTAACTAAACTTTTGTTTAAGTCGCCGCATTTGTTCGCTAAAAAACTTTTACAGTTAAATAATATTGATATCCTTAGCAATAAACTAACTAAATTAACAAGGACTAAAAAGTAGTTAGTTTTTATAAAACTTTATTATTAGTTATGTATTGACAACACTGAAATTTTAAGGTTTTATTAACTTCAAAAATTATCAATTTAAGAGATGACAATAGTTAAATCTTAAAACAGTATACCTAACTAATTAGAGTCGATCGCTAGTGAAACGCGATCGCCTCCTATATCCCGCATTTTGCCCAATACCTGCACTACTTGCTCGTAAGGCAACTTTTTGTCTGCTTGCAAAACAACTACACCATTTGGATTTGTTTGCAAATAAGCTTGCATTTGCAGCCTTAGTTGCGCGTCAGTAACGGGTTGATTTGCGATCGCAAGTGTCCCTTGTCGAGTTAATCCTACAATCAACGGATCAGGAGTTTTGAGATCGTTTGCGCCTACTTTTGTACTTGGTAAATCAATATTCACCGAGCGCTGTTGCACTGTTAACGTCATGGAAATAATGATGAAGAAAGTTAAAATCGTCATCAGTACGTCCATCATGGGAACTAGGTTGATTTCTGGCATTTGAGACTTAGAAGCTCGAAATCTAGACTTTAATGGCATAAATATTAATGACTATCTTGCTCCACCAATCTTTGCGACCTATGGTTAGATTGAATTGGTTCGTACCATACTTGACGATAAATTAGTTCTAATTCGCTACCGACGCTAGAAAAATAGTCCATTTGCTGCGATTGCAAACTCACAAAGATGCGAAAGAAAAATAAAGCAATAATTGCCACAATCATTCCCGCCGCCGTAGTTATCAGGGCTTCACCAATTCCCGCCGCCGCTTGAGTTACATCGGCGTTACTACCGCCACCGCCAATTTTGAGACTGCCAAAAGTAATAATTAAACCTGTAACTGTACCCAATAATCCCAGTAGAGGCGCGATCGCAATTACAGTTTCTAGCAGTTTATCTCCTTTTCGCATCTGCACAAACTCCCGATCGGCGGCAGCTTCCATTGCTAAGTGGAACGTTTCAGGGCTAGGACAGTGGAGTTTAAGCGGTGCTAATAAAAATCTGCCAATCGCCAAGTTTTGCGATTGTTTGGCGATTTGTGCGGCGGTAGCTAAATCCTTGGGAGCAGCTTTTAAAACATCTTTTACAACTCGATCCTCTTGGCTAGTTAGCTGAAACCAAAACCATCCGCGCTCAAAAGCACAAGCAAAAGTAGCGATCGATAATCCTAGCAAAGGGTACATCACCGGACCCCCGGCTACAAATAAGTCATATACTCTAGACATAATTTTAAAAAAAACTAGCATCCTAAGTTTCTCAGGCTGCTTGCGAATCTAAGATATTTATTACGATAATTTAAAAAGGTAAAATTTTATTCAAGCTTATTTATCTTCCCACCCGCAAAATCTTAACATCTGCGGTGGCGAAGCCTTATAGGAATTGATCATAGAAAAGACAGTTATATATTTTTACGGTTTGTATTAGAAACAATGGCAAGAGACTTACGGGGATTTATCAAACAACTGGAAGAAAGAGGACAGCTAAAGCGAATTAGTGCTTTAGTCGATCCAGAGCTAGAAATTGCCGAAATTTCTAACCGGATGTTGCAAAAAGGCGGTCCAGGGCTGTTATTTGAGAACGTTAAGGGTGCAGATTTTCCCGTCGCCATCAACTTGATGGGAACCGTGGAGCGCATTTGCTGGGCCATGAATATGCAGCAGCCAGAAGAATTAGAAGACTTAGGCAAAAAGCTAGGAATGCTCCAGCAACCCAAACCACCCAAGAAAATCGGACAAGCGGTGGAGTTTGGCAAACTATTATTTGATGTCCTTAAGGCAAAGCCAGGGCGCGATTATTTCCCCGCGTGTCAGCAAGTAGTAATAACTGGCGATGATGTAGATTTGACCCGCTTACCGCTAATTCGTCCTTATGTAAACGATGCAGGCAAAATTATTACTTTGGGTTTGGTAATTACCAAAGATTGCGAAACCGGAACGCCCAATGTGGGAGTTTATCGCCTGCAACTTCAGTCGCGCAATACAATGACCGTCCACTGGTTATCAGTACGGGGTGGGGCGAGACATTTACGCAAAGCCGCCGAAAGAGGGAAAAAATTAGAAATTGCGATCGCTCTTGGTGTCGATCCGATGATTATTATGGCTGCGGCTACCCCCATCCCTGTAGACCTCTCGGAGTGGCTGTTTGCGGGTCTATACGGCGGTTCGGGGGTAAATTTGGCAAAATGTAAGACGGTAGACTTGGAAGTGCCAGCCGACTCGGAATTTGTCTTAGAAGGGACAATTACTCCAGGGGAAGTAATGCCCGATGGTCCGTTTGGCGATCACATGGGTTACTACGGCGGCGTAGAAGATTCGCCCTTAGTGCGCTTTGGCTGCATGACTCATCGCCAAAACCCCATCTATTTAACTACTTTTAGCGGTCGTCCGCCCAAAGAAGAAGCAATGATGGCGATCGCGCTTAATCGCATTTACACGCCTATACTGCGCCAGCAAGTATCGGAAATTGTCGATTTTTTCTTGCCTATGGAAGCCCTTAGTTATAAAGCGGCAATTATTTCTATTGACAAAGCCTACCCTGGTCAAGCTAGACGCGCGGCTTTGGCTTTTTGGAGTGCGCTGCCGCAATTTACTTATACTAAGTTTGTAATTGTGGTAGATAAAGACATTAATATCCGCGATCCGCGTCAAGTTGTTTGGGCGATTAGTTCTAAAGTTGATCCTACACGGGATGTATTTATTTTGCCCAATACGCCCTTTGATACTCTAGACTTTGCCAGCGAAAAAATTGGTTTAGGCGGACGAATGGGAATTGATGCCACAACTAAAATACCACCAGAAACCGATCACGATTGGGGCGCGCCGTTAGAATCCGATCTTGATGTCGCCGCTATGGTAGAAAGACGTTGGGCTGAGTATGGTTTAGCAGATTTAAACTTAGGAGAAGTCGATCCCAACTTGTTCGGCTACGATATGCGATGAATAATCAAGCTATATTCATCCTCAAACTGTTAATCATCTCTACCGTACTGTCGGTAACGATTAAATTTGCGCCTATATCTATTCCACCTACAGCAACCAACGCCTTAATCGCGGTTTTGTTACCCACAATTGTCATGGCAATTATTTTTTTATGGCGCTATACAACTTTTCGGCAGCAAAAAAGTAACTAACCTCGTTGCAAATCTAGTCGAAATCACCATAATCAGCTAATCTAGCTGCATTGCATGGAATTAATGCACTTTGCAGTGGGGAGTTAAAAAAGCGTGGATCTTGGTCAGTGGATTGGTTTAATCGCCCTAGTTATTTCTCTATATATACTGTGGCAAATTAGGCAAGTGCTTTTATTGGTATTTGCGGCGGTGGTCATTGCTACGGCGCTAAATAGACTAGCTCGACGCTTGCAACGATCGGGAATGCAAAGGGGAATAGCCGTGTTATTCTCGGTCGGTTTATTTCTAGCGGTGGTCGTTGGTTTCTTTTGGCTAATTGTGCCACCGTTTGCCGAGCAGTTTCAGGAAATTACCTACCGAGTCCCCCAAGGTTTCGCGCGATTAAATAGCTGGATTCAACAACTTAGTACCCGCGTTCCTACCCAATTAGTACCATATTTGCCCAATGTAGACAGCCTCAGTAGGCAAGCCCAACCTTTTGTCAATCGAGTATTGGGCGGCTCGTTTGCTTTTTTCTCTAGCTCTTTAGAATTTGTCCTCAAATTTCTTTTGGTGCTAGTTTTGACAGCAATGATGTTAGCCAATCCCCAAGCTTACCGTAAAGTATTTATCCGCTTATTCCCTTCTTTTTATCGGCGGCGGGTAGATGGTATTTTGCAGCAATGCGAAGAATCATTAGGTAAATGGCTAATTGGCGCTTTGATTAGCATGAGTGTAGTAGCGCTGATGAGTACAGTTGGTCTTTGGGTTTTGCGGGTTCCGGCGGCGCTGGCTTTAGGGGTTTTGGCAGGTTTTTTCAACTTAATCCCTAACCTTGGTCCAACGATTAGCGTTATTCCCCCCATGGCGATCGCTTTATTGGATTCGCCTTTAAAATCTATATTTGTCCTAGCTCTTTACTTTTTAATTCAGCAAATTGAAAGTAATTTACTAACGCCCTACGTCATGGCGCAACAAGTATCGCTGCTACCCGCCATCACTTTACTTTCTCAAGTATTTTTTGCAACTTTCTTTGGCTTATTAGGTTTAGTTTTGGCGCTTCCACTTACCGTTGTTGCCCAAATTTGGCTAAAAGAAGTATTAATTAAAGATGTTTTAGATAATTGGGGTCAAGGTCATCAAGACCAAGCACAATTAGTCGTTGCCACAGAAGAACCACAAATAGCTCCTACTAGCGATCGCCCCAATATAACCGAAAAAAGCTAGGCTTTTAGCTTTAAGGAGAGCTTAAAAAATCGCCACCGTCAAAGCACTGGTTTACTAAGTCAGGAATACCCGCCTTAATTTTAAATAGCTGCCATGAGAACGATCACCGAAATTAACGACAAAATTAACCATAAATGTGCGGTGGTA
>Ga0068628_1000017_pt1 | contig 27844 bp, 16 predicted proteins | sample InSIn2gowninarea_FD_77431 | JGI IMG/M metagenome (GOLD analysis project Ga0068628, IMG submission 77431) | Clean room microbial communities from NASA Spacecraft Assembly Facility at Jet Propulsion Laboratory, Pasadena, California, USA -... ... | reverse complement strand
TCCCCTAAAATTGATTTTTGAGCAAAAAACTTATCATCTTATCAATCTAGGCATCAAAAATCAATTTTAGGGGATTAAGAACAAGTTAAAGACCATTTTAAGAACATTTAACACTCAATTTTTTTGATTTTGAGCTTTTTTAAGCCTCTTAAAGGGTAGGCGTAGGTTTTCAAATCTTTGGGAATCCATAGGACTAAAAATCAATGCCTAGATTCAAGAAATTTGATAAATTTTGTTCAAAAGATAAGTTTGAGGTGTCCATTGCAAGTAAAAAGCCATTTTGAACACCTTTAGGTATTGAAAAAAGTGATTTTGAGCAATTTTTAGGCATATAGAGGGTAGGTGCACTTTTTCAAAATATAAGGAAATCCAATGGAGTGAAATATAACACCTAACATGAGGAAGAAACAAACATTTTGCTCAAAATTCAAATTTTTTATTATATATGCATGATAAGGGGTATTCCAAGCACATTTAACACTACAATTTTTCAATTTTGAGCAACTTAAAGGCACGTAGTGGCTAAGTGCAGTTTTCCAAATGATTAGAATTCCAATGGAGTGAAAATTAGAACCTAACATGGGAAGGATTGATAAATTTTGCTTAAAATTCAAAAATGTTGCCTTCATTGCATGGAAAATGAAATTATAAGCACATTTAAACTAGGAACTATTCAATTTTGATCACTAGAAATGCCTAAAAAAGCTTGGTGTAGGTTTTCAAGCCATTGAAGAATCTAAAGAAGTACAAACTAGCGCCTAGATCCAAGGAGAAAGCTCAAAATCTCATCAAAATTCAAATTTTGGCACATGATTAGATGAAGAGAGTGAAAACAAGCTCATTTAAACTTTGAAAATTTCATTTTTGAGCAAAGGAAGTGCCTCAAAAAGTTAGGCTCGAGATTGCAATCCTGTGGAGTGTTTTCAAGCTTAAAATCACTAAGGAGCATGCAAAGTGTAATTTTTGAGCATTTTTAGGGAAAATGGGCACTAAGGAGCATGAAAAAGGTACAAGAACTCTATAAATATAATCCTAAGCCTCTCATTTGCTCCACAACACTCTCCTTAATCATCCATGCATCCATTTTTGAGCAAAATTCTCACAAAACCTCACAAACTTGCTCAAAAACTCAAAATTTGCTCACAAGATCCTAAAAAGCTTAAAAAAATTTCAAAATTTATCAAAAACATTATAATCACATCCTCTATGCATCCATTAGGTCAAATCCACTTTTAAAATATTTCTAAATTTTGGACCCCCCTTATCTTTTGGCCATTTTTAGCCATTTTAGACCTATCAAAAAACTCATAAAATCAGCAAAAAATGCTTTTTTGAGGCCCTAAAAATCCTAAATTTTGGATGATATGAAAGTTCAAAGTGAATACCAAAGTGATATATCTTACATAGGATAACAAACTCCATAATTCACTTCCCCCAAATGAAGCTTTATGACCCCCTTTGCATCCCCATCTTTCCAAGCTTTGAAGTTATCTAAAAACCTATCAAAAATGAATACATGGACTAAAAAAATAATGAGATAATTCGAACATTGAAAACTCAATATTTTTCTCTGATACTTGGAAAAAATCCTCCTATATTTATTTACTAACAACCCATGTATTCATTTCCTAATTTCAAAGAACCTCAAAAATCTTGAAAATCCACACAGCCTCTAAAAGAAACCCAAAAATTGAATATCTCATTTTTGCTCCAGAATCGCTCTAAAGATACCCAGTATCAGTCATAACACCATTTTGTATCCATAGGATATAAAATGAGCATTATTAATATGATCAAGGAGTCATGAAGGATAGCATGGTCACCATTGAGAAGGTTGCTTTCCCTACAGCCATGTTAGTAGATGGCCTTGGTCAAATCAGAGATACAGAGTGGCCACACACTAACCCAATATAGACATTATAAAATATGGCTAGGATACCAAATGAACAATTTTTCAATGACACGCTCAATCAATCTAAGATCGTTGAAGCCTTTATGATCCCATAAATTGCTCCATTCCCAAAGTTGTGCCTTGAGGTAGCCAAATATTGCAATACAAAGGAGAGAACCCTCCTAGATACAGAAGGTACTAAGACACTAGAATTCACAATGGAGGGAATAGAGAGCGCATTTTCATGGAGAAATGAAGGCATCCTATTCACCATGAAAAACTTGATCAAATTCTTTAATAACATGACAAAGTCGAGGAATCTGATTAGAGGTTGGTTGGTTGACAAATACAAATACTTTAAGGTGAAGGCCTTAAGCCAACCAAATAGGACGTACTTCTATCAGATAATATCTACCATAATCAGCATGATATGCAAGAAAATAGGAAAAGAGAATGACCAAAGGTTTAGGAAAGAGTCTTTCAACTTCATACATCATATCATAAAGGCAAAGGCATCAGATGGAGCAAGGTGATTAGTGATTGCATGGCCCAATAGCTATCCAAGCTCATAAAGACCAAGATATTTTACATGAGCTCTTACTTGATATTCCTTCTTCTTCATGGAAAAAATAGAAGATTCACTACAACAGATACCAAGTACCTATTTGACCTAGAGATGCCAGTATGGCAAAGCTACCCTAGATTCCAGGTGGAAAACCAATGGGACAAATTCAAAATGATAAATGATGGATTCAAGTACTGAGTATACAAAGAAATAAAAACCTCCACCAACATGATCAAAATATTAGAGGTGATAATCCAAACTCTTTGAGGGCATGTAGATTTCTATCTCAAAGAGATATATACCACATATATCAGGTTCTATGGATCAATTGAAGCACCTTACAGACTTCCTCATTACGTAAGTGATCGGTTCATCCTGATGGAACTTTGCAGATACTTTTCGTATCTTCACGAGAAACTTTATTGTAATAAAGGTGCCACCACTTGTAAGTTACCCATCCGTATAAGGGAGTACGAATGCACTTCTTGGAGAAAAGTTAAAATAATGAAAATGAAGTTGGCTTACTACGACTTCATAGTAGATCAAACAATAGAGTACTATGATCCTGAGGGTATAATCAATACATTCTTAGGAAAACTTGGCAAATTGATTATACCTACAAGTTCCTAGGAAAGCTTGAAAGGTATAGAAATGTAAATGATATAGAGAAAATCAAGGAAATAAATAGGGACTTAGCAACAAAAGAGAAGATTTTACAGACAAAGATCAAGAAAAAGAAGAGAGCTCTGCAAGAGGAGAACGTTGTAGTGAGGATACATCCTTCAATAATCCTTACAAAGAATCCCCCAATTCTCTACATACTTCCACCAATATCACCTTCTGTGGGGTTGACATAGGGGCAGTCTAGTCAATATGCTACTGTTATTATCCAACTGGGATAAACTATTGACCAAACAGTACAAGGATTATCATAGGAGATAAAAATCATAAAAGATGTTGATGGCAAGTCACACCCATACAAATGCTTAAAGAAGCTGGTGGAAGTCCCCCAAAGGTCCATCCTTAGATAAACAATTATATTATTTTGGCCCTAGTTCTCTTACTTCTCCTCCTTCCAGTGATAGCGAGGATGAATATGAAGTTGACAAAGGAGACCTCTTGAGAGATCCCTTAGAAGATGGCCAGATACTAGAAATACCTTATATCTCATACAATGAATCAGAGTCATTAGTTAAGGAGATACTGGTCATAAATCCTCCTATAGTGAAAGTGCCTATACAAGTAGCAAGACCAACTTCTATGTGTGCTTCCACACCTTGAAAATAAAAAAAGATACCTCACCTCAAAGAAAACCTCCACCAATTGCTCCAAGAAGGACTCCAACATCTAAAGGAATAGCTTCCTCATCAGGAAGGGATGGAGGAAACCAAGAATATGAAGGTGAAAATGAAGATCAAAGGAAAAAGAGGAAAGAAATGAAAATCAAGATAATCCTGAGAGATAGGTGGCTACAGTTGCTAATCCTAAACCCAGATACAATTTTGACATGAAGGTGCTCTTAAAAAATTTGATAGCATATCATCCATATGAAGCCCATACCAATATTGAAATCGATCAAGATTTAGATACAGAACTTGAGCATATATCTACCTATGTCTCGATGAAGGATCATTCCATCATCACGGATACTATTCCTGGAGGGAGAAAATGAAATTTCAGTGGGGACTTTGCTTTAGTGGTTGAAACAAAAGAAGATCCATGTAAAAAGATCAAGTCTTTGAACAAGCAACATGCAATAGTCACAAATGATGTGGCACTGATGGAGGATATCACTTCATAGAAGATAAAGCTCAGGGAGCTTAAGAGAGAATTGGTTAGAAAAAAGAAGTTGATCGTAGATATCCATGTTCCTAACCTAACAATTGAAGACATCAAAAAACATATTTCCTTGGATACTAGGATTCAAACAATAAAAGAAAAGTGGATAAAGGAGACCAAGGAAGCTATCCAAGAGTTATTCCTAGGAATAACTAACTTTTTTATTGAAGAGAACATAGCATTCATTGTACAATGAAAGATCCATGAACTAATCACCAGGTGCGGTAATAATTATCCAATGATGCATGAATTAAGAAGGAAGACTGCTGGCATGCCAATATTGTTGGAATATTGTCATCAATTATTTTATCAGTACGAATGGCTATTCTATGCTAGCATAAAGTGTCAGGATTTCATCTAAGTCTAGATAAATTTCAAAGAGGACAAAAAGATAGCTATCAGAATACCAGTTTGATCTAAAGTTGATTGAGAAAGATGTGCATAGCAAGGAATACAATACAGTGATAAATGAATTCCAGCTGATGATTACAAACTACCTCAAGATTGAGGATATCAATATACTCAAAACTAGAAAATAGATCAAATATGGTAGCGATGTGGCAGTATGGTGCAGTGAGATGAATAAGACTTCAAAGACCATTATCACCTATCTATTAGCAAATGAAGGCATAATGGAAATTCTCAACATTGGAATCAAAATAAAGAAACCTTCATGGGCACCAACTTTGAGGTAATCATCACATCACATGTGCAAGTTGTGAATCGCCATTGTGATTCTAGTAGAGCACCAAAACTTAACTAACCCTACTCTCATGATCAGTCAACTTGGAAAGTAGAGCACCAAAAGTCAGCTAACTTAGTCATAGGAGGAAAATATGTAATATTTTAATTTTTTTATAGAATTAGGGAAACCCTTGGGAACCCTAGAAATTATATAAATAGACCCTATGGGATGACTTGTATGTAGAATGAAAATTTGGAGAAAAAGTTCAAGTTTTTTGTAAAGGAAGAAAATTTTGGAAAATTTTATGTAACTCTTTTGCATGCTAATACAAAGTGGTGACTTATTTTCTCAAGCGATTTTTCATTGGTGGAGTGGTGAATGGAATTTTTTTTGTGGCTCTCTTTCATAGTTTGAATGTTTTTGTTTCTTTCCTTGAAAACTTTCAATTTTTAGGAAAAAATAGTTGTTCAAATATTCAAAAATATTTCAAATTGCTTTAAGTTTGCTACCTTTTTCCTCTCACATATTGAAACAAATGTATTATGAAACTATTTCTTTTCTACATCTAATTTGAAGCTCTCATTCAAACTTGATTCCAAAAGCGCACATTCTACGCTAAAATCTTTTGATTGCATTGGTCTTGTTCGCAAAGTACTGACAATCGGTCTTGCCCTATGCTCTAGATTCAAAGATAATTGGACAATAGTCATTTACTTTGAACTAGATTGAATGAATGTGAAATTCGTGATTGATTAGAAAACATCTTATTTTAGAAAATACATTGTTGTGACAATCATGTTGTGATCTAACCAATATTGGATCATTCTCACTTTATTTGCTTATTTTTTATCTTTCCTACATTTTGTTTTACAAAACCAACACAATTTTCAATCATAGCAAAAAAACACCTTGTCCCTAAAAAAAACATGAGTTAACAACTTCTACCTCTATCAAACTAGTTGAGTTCATTCCCCTAAACCATATAAAATTGTGCTACTTCAATAGGAACACGAACAAACCTTGGGGTTTCAATCATTTCAAGAGGAGGTAAGTTACACTATCTCACCTAAATATTGGGTGCTTTCCCTATCCCGATCGTGTGCATGCGATCATAGACCGATAGGAAAGGTTTCCATCCCAACACCTTGTATCTGATTTTGCATCAACCATATGGGCCCAAATTCTATGTTGTAATTTTTGCATAAATTAATGTGGATGTGCAGTAGAAATAAATTCACCTAGTGAGAAGTACCACAACTGATATCACAAATTTTGAGATCAAAGTCTAATCTCATTAATTTCACACAAATATTGTGAATCAGAAAATAAGAAAAATAAAAAAATTTATAGAACTATTGATGGAAATTGATTTTACTTCACACGAGTTTGGTATCAATTCATGAATGCATCACATTAAATTTGATACAGTACTTATTCCATATTCATCAATGCATAAAGATCTAAAATTAATTAATTCAAAGGCATCGAGGTATCCATTTTCTAAATCATGAAGTTGTATTTTTTTTCATAAATTATGAAGGGGATAGTCCACAACAATTAATTATATTATAAATCTTAATACGCTCTTGTGAATGGATGCGCTTTTTACAACATTATGAATCGAAAAATAAGAAAAAAAAAACAAAAATATATAGAACTATTGATGGGAATTGGTTTTACTCCACACGAGTTTGGCATCAAGTCATGCTTGCCTCACATTAAATTTGACATGAGAGTTAGAACAGATTCTTCAGTACATAAAAATCTAAATGCATCGAGGTATACATTTTTCAAGTTATGAAGTTATGCTTTTTTCATGAATTATGAAGGGGACAGTCCACAAAATTATCACAATAATTAATTATATTATAAATCTTAATACACTCTTATGACTAGATGCGCTTTTTGCAACATTGTGAATCACAAAATAAGAAAAAATAAAAATATATAGAACAATTGATGGGAATTGGTTTTACTCCACACGAGTTTGGCATCAACTCATGCTTACCTTACATTAAATTTGACATAGGAGTTAGATCAGATTCATCAGTACGTAAAAATCTAAAATTAATTAATCAAAATGCATTGAGGTATCCATTTTTCAAGTAATGAAGTTATGTTATTTTCATGAATTGTGAAGGGGGTAGTCAACTAGCTTCATAATTGGAGTAGCATAACAAGAAAAGTGACTACTAGAATGTGTTGAATAATATGGTTCTTGGTAGAGTTGGTTTGTAATGGAGAACGAGAGGTTTAACAAAGCTTTGAGAGCTATGAAGGCAATTGGGCTAAGCACAAATGTAGTGAGCCCTATGCTCAAACATCTCCTCAAGGTATTTCAAGTGTTGGCTTGATTTAAAGTTCTAATTTCTTTTATGGGTCTAATTTTAGAATGCATGCATTGGTTTTAAGTTTTGAATGTTTTTGTGTATCTAATATTTTTGGAATGTATGTTGTATGGCAATGAATGGAAGCTCATTGAAGTTGAGCACTAAATGGTTGTGGCTGATGTTGTGCTCAAGTTTCAAGAAGAAGGAGAAATAGAACCAAAGGAATAGGTGGAGGACAAGGAGGAGGATCAGGAGGTATATCTAATTTAGGTTGAAGTTGTGCATGAAATAGGTGGCATTGACATTGTGTGCTTGGACTACAGGAGCATATACAAGTGCCTAAAAGGGGTAGAAAAAATTTTGTTCTAAATGAGGAGGAGCACTATGAGTATGTACCTCCTCTTACTCAATCATGAAGTGGGGTGAGGTACCATGAACATGAGTATACAAGAAGGAATTGTGCAACATGTAAGTATTTGAGTATAGAATATGCATTTAGTTTTTGTACAATATTTTTTGGATATTTAATGGTTGTTGAATATTCTTTCTATTCACTAAAATTTAAGGCCAAGCCTCTTTAATTTGTTAATTTGAATGTTTCCCTCCTATTGTACTTCATTAAAAACTATCTTAGCAAAGCTTCAAAAGCATATCATTCAACGGTCTTGAAGTACAATGTTGTTCATGCAAGGTATAGTGTTGTTCTTGTGAGTACCCTAATATGCATGTATGCAAAATATCAAAGAATAGAAAAAACCTACAAAAAATTTGACACGAGAGCACTGAGAGAAGGTAAAAACATCCATCAAACATTAGTTTTGCGAATGGGTTTTCGTCGATGAAAAAGTGGTTGAAAATGGATTTTCATCAATGAAAAGGTGGTTGAAAATGGGTTTTCATATATGCACTAATAGTTGAAAATGGGATTTCATCAAATGTTGTTGTTGTAAGTTCCTTTGTAGACATGTACTCAAAATTTCGAAGAATACATGAGGCCTATAAATTATTTGACATGAGATTTGTAGAAGAAGGTATGGACATCTTGAAAATGGGTTTTCATAGAATGATTTTGTTGTGTTTTCCCTCATATACATGTATGCAAAATATCGAATAAATATTTATGAAAATGCATGGTGCAAATGAAATTTCATCAATTATAAACCATGCAAATACAATAAAAAAGGGTTTTTCACCACTTACTTTCATAGCTCGAGCAAATTTGTTGTAGAAAATACTATTGCAAGTTCTCCAAGGCTCCTGTTGGATGGGGTTTTGAGGTCAACTAAGTGAAATAAGAGAATGAGATAGGGTTTTAGAGTTTTACAAGGTTTCAAATAAGCTTACCTGACTGCATTAATGACATGTCATGTAGGTTGGCTGCCTCAAGAATCGTGGTCCACTATAAAAAAAAAAAAAAGCATTTAGCCTATAGATTCATGAAACTAATATGGAATTTTAATTTTGTGAATATGCAACAAAGTTTTTTTTTTTTAAATCAGGGTTTATATATTCGCGAAACTAATTCTACATGTTAGCTTCGCAAATATGCACAAGGGTTTTATCATGTTTACATATTTGCGAAACTAATACAAGCTTTTCGTTTCACAAATATACGATAAAGTTTTTTTTTTAATCTAGGTTTACATATTCGCAAAACCAATACTACATGTTAGTTTTGCGAATATGGTATATTATATTAACGAATATGCAAACATGAAAAAAAACTTGTGTGCATATTTGTGAAACTAATATGTAATTTTAGATTTGCAAATCTGCATTCAATTTTTTTTTTTTTTTAAGATATTAAGTTCAAAGAATTAATTTCACAAATATAGTCGAATCCTTATCGCAAATGAACAAAGCCTATGAAATTTTATATCTAATGTATCAAAATATCAAAAACCGCACACCATTATCAAATTGTAAGGCTTTCCTAAACAACTCCTATAATAAAATAATAAAATAAGAATACAACTTGCTACTTGAGCCTATAATAAAAAAAAATACTTCACACATGTTTCTCGCCCCACCTGCCACGTTGCATGGACGAGTGTCACTCTTCTTTCAAAAGATCAACCAACACCTCATATGCCACGTCATACACTCAGCTTGACTGAGGCTACCGACAAAAAATCACTTGGTCGTAGTAGGCAGTGTTTTTAAATTAGCAATAAAATACTATTAATAGTATTTAATGATAAATATAGTGTAGACACGATTTCAAGTGGGCGGCTACAATATAAAACCCTTTGTACCGGGCTGCTACCTGTGTTTGGTATATTTGTACGTCCTTTGAAGACGAATGCCACGTCCCCCATAATAAAAAATCAAAATAATTTCCACCACAACCTAATTATAGACATTGGCACTTCCTAAATTAATTACACTTGGCATTATTATTAAGACTCTGCACTTGTTATAGAAATATTAAAGTACTTTATTTTATCCTTTCAGTCTTTATATGGAATGTTTTGTTTTTGTTAGACAACGGATAGATCATTTATCTTGTGTAGCAAGGCAGGTTAAAATAAGAAGATAGATTAACTCAATATTCAAGTTGATTCGGAAGGAATTTTGATGGCGAAGATGAAGAAGATGAAGGGAGAGATCTGGCAAAATCTACCAGAGGAATTGTTGCTGTGCATTTTGACGAAGCTACCAACTCGACACTTTGTAAGGATGAGGATTGTTTGTAAGCGGTGGAGTGAGTTGTTGGCCTCCATAAATCATAACAGTCGTGGGTTTCTGCTTCAGTTCAGTAAGTTCGGCTCTGCAGAAATGGAATCTTGGGTCATTGAAGAAAATGCAGACTTTTACAAACTTCCTATCCGTAAATTTCCAACAGAGTGTAATCATATAGAGCTCATGGCTTCCGACGAAGTGTATTGTTGCTCACAGTTGGGAAGAGGTGACCGTTTCTGTTTAAGCATCTACAAGACCAATAATCATAATGAAGGTGCCCCAACCGCTAGGTGGGAACGCATCCCCGACCCACTCAATATTATTCATACTTATACCTGCAATTTCTTGGCACTAGCTTACAATTCTTCGAATCGTCACTGCACTGTTTTGTTGGGGGAGTCCCATTGGGATCATATTATGATGATCGAAGTTTATGATTCAGCATCCAATACATGGACTCAGATCCGTATGACAGTCCCAAACTCCATTCGACCATTCGGGAGAGGTGTTTATTTCAAGGGCTTGTTTTATTGGCTCAGCAGTTTTTCCAACTGTGGAGAAGTAGTGGGATTCGATGTCCAAAATAGGCGTTGGATCACAATACCATCCCCGTCCCCATTCATTGGCAGAGATTCTTCTTCCATTCTTGATTTCAACAATGAGGAATCGAGCACATCTTCCTGGGAATTGACAGGCAACGAAGAGAAACTGGTCTTGGTTGACAAGAAGTTTCAATGTATGTGGAAGTTGGAGGATGACAGAGAACAGTGGGCTCGGGTGAAGATAAATTTGCCAGATACAGTGCATCGAGTAAGTGTCAACAGTAGCGGTTGGAGTTTGGTTTTGGGAGACAAAATCTATCTGTACAATGAAGATGGAAGAATAGCCAACACCATTGAATTGATTGAGGTTGATGTTCAACTCTTAGCGGACATTGCCAGATATGGGAATTGTATACCAGCATTAGTATCGCCTTTTGAATGCAACAATGTATGGTGGCCATCTTAAAATTCATGGGGAGTAGTGGATCGCTACAATGCAAATATTTGAGTTTCTTTGGTCATTGGAAGTTCAGTTGCAGATATCTGCATAGCAATTTATGTTTCTGATTGTTAAATAAATTGTATATCATTGTTTTTTCAACGATTTAAGGGAGCACAAATTTGAAACCTCTGGATTTCAGATGTTGGGTGTATAGATTTGTTTTATTTATCGTAGAGTATATATATATATAATATGATAGGCTCCATGCAAGACTCTTGTCAAGTGAAACGACCGCTGGTATAATGGGTCATTTTCTTCAAGGTTTTATTGTTGTTTAATGGCTTTATATTACTTGTTCTTCAAGATCAAATATTTCTTTGAAATTTAAAAATAGGAATTATAAAAATTTTAATAATTTATTTTTTTTATATAAAAGTGTTTTATTAAAATAAAATGATATTTTTGAATTTAATTAAACAATTATCAACAAAAGATAATTGCATTAGATTTGTAAGGAATAAATATGATAAAAGAAAGAGACTTATATTGATAGTATAAAAAGTGTTGATATAGTTTTGTTAGCAATAATGGTATATTGGTATTTATAATTATAATTGTGTATTTTTATTTTAAAATAATTATTTTGCTATCAAATTATAAAGGATATGTGTTAAGCAAAAAGTATTTAGAAATTTTTATATGCTTTCATAAGTGACAATGGTTATTATTCATTCTATTTATATAATATTATAATTAAAATTACAACAAATAGATATTATGAATAACATAAATATAATCAAGAGTATAGATACATAAAAGTAATTTTTTGATGATATATCTTCATTTTAACATATATATATATTTACACACTTATTAACTCCATTAATGCAAACCTCAACCCACACATTCCTTTTTTATATAAAAACCTCATCTACATTCATAATTTTACAAGTTGGTCATCTTTTTGAAAATCTAATCATTCATGCTAACTCTCTTCGTCAATATAATGAAATCCTAGATTTGCTTCATTACTAATAATCTTGTAATTACTTTTTATCATAACAGATTTTAGATGTGAGAACAAGAAATCCAATGACAAAAAGCATAAAGGATATAAGTAATATTAAACTAATATCAAGAAAAATATTAAAGTAAGTACCCCATTTGATTTAAATGCATTAATTATTAATTATCTAGATCTTCATCATTGAATTGCAATATCAAAGGAAATTAACTCATTTCACTTTACGAATTTAGGTCATATTTTTATACTTATATTCAATAGATCCAGTTATTCCTTTATTTCAAATTCAAAAGTATTATCTAATATACTAGTTAAATATCCTTATATTTTAGAATGGTCCTAATAAGAAAATAATATGAGATCATGGCATGGAAATCCTAGTCTTGAAAATTCTTGAAAATAAATTCCCCCAATTTAATGATGATTAAATACTTATAGTAGAACCTTCTAATCCAAAATTTAGAACCTTTCTTTTTTCAATTCCCAACATAATTTTTCCACTAACATAACATACCATCCCTAATTCTTCAAAATCAATAAATATTTTCACAACCACAATGCCCATTACAATATAAATCCACTCAATTAAATAATAAATTCAAAAAAAAAGAAACTAACCAATGCATTATATGTAATAATATAATACACTAACCAGTAGGGTGGGTGGGGAGCGGGGGCAAGCACGTAACTCCCATGACTCACACAAATGATGGATAACTTTCCAAGAGGAGGGCATGTAGGGATTTGACATGCCCTCCTTCTATAACAAGGCCACATATTGAGCATTAGAGGACCATATATGGTGAAGACATATGGAGGATCATGATTTATAGCCCAGGGTGGTAGCCAAAAAATGATAAGAAGTAAAGGAGCACCTGCATTCATTCCACATTTTGGCTGCATGCATAACGGATGACAGGCCAGAAGCGGCTAGAACCAGCTATGGGAGGAGAGATTAGACAAGACCAAATCTTTTGGAGTATACTGTGTAATGGGGGTATAAATAGATTTATGGATGCATTGAATGGCCACAATCCCAATTGGTCAAGATAAGTGGCCACAACATGGAATGGAGGTAATGTGATGGTAGAAGGGCACCACTTTTCAATTAGCTTGGAACTAATTGAAGCGGCTACGAGTATAGTCAATTCTAGGTGTAGACACAACATGGAGATTCAGAAACTAGTTTCTAAAATTCAGGCCTTCTACAGGAAGGGGGTGCCTCTCTCGAAGATAAGGAAATCAACCTACCCAATTGCCTCAATCTAGTACCCTTGGAATGAGGTGGCCAAGGTAATTGTGCAATTATTTACTATAGAGGGTAGATACTCTGAACTCTTTGGGTTCCAATTTGTTATGTTGAATCATTTCAAAGGATTATATAGAATCAACCTTCCTTACTTTCTCTATACAATTAAATGGACTTATACATTAGAAAGCATAGGGGAGTAGTGCCAATTAATCACTTATAAATGATCTTATCAACACAGGACTTCCTTACTATGTAATCTTGGAGTGGATGTAGCTAAAAAAAGAAATAATTATAATATGGTGTTGAAATAGGAGCTAGCTAAACACATTGATCAACTTCAACCCTCCCCATTCAACTCATCTATCCAAAGTTATGTAGCTATTATGAAACATGATCTATGTGAGGCTAAAGGAGACCAATTGTGTGCTAGATTGACTTGGTTAAAAGTGGGTGATAAAGTATCTAAAAAATTATTTCACATACTTCGTACTCTTTTCCACTCTACCTAATTTCAAGTTTCTCAAGCTAATGGGAAAAGAATCACCACTTTACTAGATATTATTTACATGTGTTTTTCCACCATTACCATAATGTGTTTGCTTCCTAGCCTCTAAATTCAGTTCTAGATAACAAGATATACATGAATGTAATTTTTTCATACCTCTTAAGCTCTCTCAAGATCAGAAGGACTTTTATGATATGCCCTTGACCCTTGACCCTGGATGACCTCAAATAAGCACTTTCCCATATGAAAAATGATAAGACTTTAGATATAGAAAATGATAAGCATCATAAGCAATAATACAATACACTAACTTAACGTCAACAAATATTTCCATAATAAACCCAATTCTCAACATCAAAATTTTCAAGAAACATTCCAACACCCTTAACCATGTACCTAGAATACATAAATAAATAATCTCAATTATCCCATTATTCAAATGATTATAAATTCTCCTGTTAGCAAAATAATCTTATATTTTAACCAAAATTCATCACTTATATATGATCTTATCAATCTTATCCTAAATAGATTAAAATGTTAGAAACTGAAATTCCACATTGCTCAAAATTTGACCTTAGAGCTCAATATCAAATCTTTATCCATAAAAGTATGATCATCTTTAGGCTCGTAAATATTTCAAGAAGATCATAGGCATCTTTCTTGGATCGCGTGTGATTAGAATCAAATCGTAGATCTTAGTAAATATCATGTGTATAACCAATTGATTGATCACACGTGTTTGAAAAAATGATCTTATGCGATCTACCTGATAGCAAGTATTTGACTTCATTATTGCATGAAATCATCTATATTTTATGTTACATGATAGAATTCGTATTTTAGGCATTTTGTAGAGTTTGATATGGGTTTGTTTGAGTTCATGGATTTTGTGTAAAGCTACAAGATTAATGTTTGTTAGTCTCTAGGATTATTTTTCTAGTGATTAAGGATTTTTATATAACTTGTCATGTTATAGAGCATAATGAGCATATTTCTCCTTATAGAGAAACTCCATGTTTGTAGCTCCAATAAATCATAGTTTTAAAGCATAAGTGTGTAGTGTGCTAGAGAGTATTGTATGTTATTCATTATCAATGCAAGTATTGTGTGCATTGCTCCATGGATTATTTATTTATATTATTGCTCCAAAGTTTCATAATTGGTTCTCACATAGTGTTGTAAGTTTGATTAAACTCAAACCAAATACTTTATTTGATCCTAGGTTGTAAGTTAAACTCTATTTATTTATGCTTTTGTTGATTATACAGAGTATTTTTTATATTGAGTTCAATACTTGGAGAACTTGTTGAGTTCTCCACTTATTGAATTCTTTGATATTATTCAAATGGTATCAGAGCCTGTTTGGGGATTTTTCTAGGAGTAGTATGTGAAGAGTGTTGATTCATGATTCTAGAGCCTAGATTATTGTAGGAGATTTATCATAAACCTAAAAAAGTATTTTTACTATTACAATAATAATGATTGACATGTATACAAAGTTTCCTCTTCCATTTGATGGGGAGAAATTCAATTTATGGGCAAGCAAAATGAAGCATTTGCTAATTACAAAAGGGATTTAAGACATCACTCTTGGAGGATATGAAGAATTAGAAAATAAGTGAAACATATAAGGAGAAGAGAGAAAAGAAAAGAAGAAATAATACCAAAATATATTGGCTCTCATGGAAATTAGAAAAGGTATACAAAGTAATATTTTCCCTTTAATTGCAAAATGTAGAACAACAAACTTTACAAAGCATATTTGGAAATGAATCTAAAGATTATATGACTAAAAGGGAGCTATATATTTTTGAGTCTTGCATTTGTGAAGAGCTTAGTGAAGACTTAGAATAAATTTGCATTTTTTATTCATATTCCTATGAAGAAATTTTTTAAGAGATTTGTTCTTTGAAGATCCTTTTGAAGGTCATTTTGAAGACTCTTGTGAGGAGTCTTATTCGTATTATGCATAACCATATATGCTGGAAGAGTCTTGTTTTGAAGAATCATATGAAGACATGTATTATGAATAAGGCTTACATATATATGATGATAATCTTTTCCTTAAAGAGGAAGACATATATATATATGAAGAGGAGCCTTGTATAAAGGAGACCTGTGAAACTTTCATGGAAGAGAGTAATTATGATAAAATTATTCTTGAAGAGAAGAGAGAAGAAGATGAATAATATCTCATTAAGGAGATAATTATTAAATAATGTGAAAAATGTCTCATGAGAGAGACATATGAAAAATAATATCTTATGGATAAGACATCATTTCAACCATTTGTAGAAGAGTGCTTCATGGAGGGGGCACAAAATTTTTTTGATGAAAAATATCTCATGGTGTAGGCATCAAAATAAGTAATTTTTAAAGAGGATTCATCCAATATAATCATAATAAAAGAAAATATTAAATATAATATTGATGCAACATTTATGATAAAACTTTGGCATGAAGATGTTTATCTTGAAAGGGCAAACCTAAAAAACAATTGATGATATTGTCATGGAGAAGAATATTGAAGAGTCAACCCAAAATTGTTGGCATGTTGGAATTAAGCATTGGAAAAGTGATAATGGTTGTAAAAAAATAATATGCAAATGAATATGAAGAAACAACACTCACATTGTAGTGTTACATAACTAAAGACCACTCACATGGAGTGGAGATAAATGCAGATGCAAATGAAACTCATTCATATGGAGTGAATGGTGAAAAGGATCAAGACATGAGGAAGGATGATCCTAAATAAATTATTGATGAAGAAGACTATCTCATTTGGGGGATGGAAAAAGAGAAAACAAATGATATAGAGGAAAATAATGAAAAAAATGGTGGACTTTAAGTTGTAATGGTTATGAAAGTATCAATTATTTGGCATGAATATCACTTGTGCATGGAGTGATTAAAAATAAATAAATAATGAGAGTTATCATGAAATGATAACAAAGGGTGAGTGGTGTTTTAACACACCAATATGGATTACACAAAGTGAGATGGTTGCTTCAAGAGCAATAAATAGAGAAAAATAAAAAAGTACAATAACATTTCTTCATGAGAAGCATACAAAGAAAAAAAAAGGATTTAAACATACTCACTTTTATGTTGATTCTTTGATATATGATTTATTTACTAATGATTTTATGAGTGAATGCTTTGTGGCCAGATTTGAAGCTTTTGTTGGAAAATATCTTGAGAAGGCATTATGTGTACTAAAGAATGCAAGTCTTGAAGCTTGTACTATGAAGAAGATGTTGGAGAAGATTCTTCCATAGGAGAAATAAAAAATGGGCCAATTGGGCCACTTATTATACCTATTTTACTAATTTCAATTATTCCTCTTAGATGATTTTTATGTTGAGTAAAATGAAGTATTTAAAATTTCTTGTAAAGAAGAGGAATGTACAGCTATAGTAAAGAGTGTAAAATTATGTGAGGAGCAACTTGTGGTTGCATATGTAATTAGTCAATATTTTTCTATATTTATTATTTGAAAATTTATGCAGAGATATGTGAAAGTGTTGTGTTGTACAATCATATTTCAAAGATGATCAATTATTCTAAATACTCATATGGAGTATCAGAAGGAGTATGGTTGAACACCATAATGTGAAGAATAAAAATGTGCAAGAATGGTATCACTGGCTTGATATTGATGAAATGCCTCTATGTACAATTGGTACAATAACAGCGTTATTTGATGAAAGGGGATTAAAAACTTCTAAGGCACTCAATTATTTATAAGCTTTAAAAATAGAGATGATGGAGAATCTAGCTAGACATGAAGAGCATAAGGAGTGTCAAATTCTATTTTTTTGTAATTTTGAATTTTTTGATTCAAAATTAGAAGAGAATATAGAGGAGAAAAATCATGTCCATTTTCCATTTTGTGATGTTGAAAAAATCCTTGAAAAAGTTCATTCAACATAAAAGGGGAAAATGTTAGAAATTAGACTTCCACATTACTCAAAATCTGACCTTAAAGCTAAATCTTCAATCCTTTTCCAGAATAGTGTGATCATCTTTAAGATCACACACGTTTCAAGAAGATCATGTGAATCGAATTATATCATATATATCATTAAATATATTATGCAGAACCAGCCAATTGATCATGAGTATTCAATAACATGATCACATGTGATCAACCTAATCGCAAGTGTTTGACTTCACAATTGTGTGCGATCATTTGTATTTTCCATTACATGATAAAATTTGTATTTTTGATATTTTGTAGAGTTTGGTATGATTTTTTTTGTTTATTTGAGTTTAGATCTTCTCTGTAAAGCTATGAGAATAATGTTTGTTAGTCTCTAGGATTGTTTGCTAGTGATTAAGGATTACTATATAAATTTGTAGTGTTGTAGAATGTAATGAGCAATTTTTTTCTTACAGAGAAACTCCATATTTGTAGCTCCAAGAGAGAATAGTTTCAGACAATAAGTGTGTAGTGTACTAGAGAGTATTGTAAGTTATTCATTACCAATACAAGTATTGTGTGCATTGCTTTATAGATTATTTGTTTATGTTAATGCTCCAAAGTTTCATAATTGGTTCTCACATAGTGTTGTAAGTTTCCTTAAACCCAAACCAATATTTCATTTGATCCTAGGCTTCAAGTTCAACTCTGTTTGTTTATACTTCCACTAATTTTATAAAGTATTATTTATATTGAGTTAAATACTTGAAGAACTTATTGAGTTCTCTACTTATTGAATCCTTTGAGATACTTCATAAAAGAATTATAAATTCAAGATTAAGGATCCTATTGTAACAAGCTCATCTATACTTAAATTTGCATTGAACCTATCCATCCATCCATCCCTATCAACTAATATCCATCTCACTTTTCAAATGCCAAAATTTGATTAATAAAGGTAAAGAAGATTTGTAAAATCATCTAATAGCATTAAAATACTATTTTAATAATCTAATGCTCAAAATATTCCCCTTATCTTTAATAGGTTAATCCTTGGATTGATAAAAATTATAAAAAAAAAATGAAAACCATTATTATATGACACCACTATAACTTCTTGTATTCAATATAAACAAAAATAAAAATTAAAAGACGATGTCATAACACATGAACTAATTGTTATTTTAAATTCATTATTATAAACATGAAAATGAATATATTAAAATATTCATATATTAAGTTGAAATAAATTATTTTAATTTTTTTAAAAGAGCAAAATCATTCTAAAAATACCCAAAAAAGGCAAATGGTTCGTGGTCAAATCGAAGAAAAAAAGCCCATGGAGTGGATGGTTGGTTTAAATTAGCAATAAAATATCAGTAACTCTAAGTATAGCTATAGTGTATGGTTAAATTCTCATTTAATGTATTCATAGCTTGGATGCATCAATTATAAGTCCTTAAACTTGCTAAGAATTGAATTTTGTTAATGACCTCTAATTCACTAATGTTTGGATTTTTAAAGTTCTTATTATGACTATACTAAATGATAATTCAATCCTACCTAAAACCAAAAGAAAATTAAATTCATTTCAATTGAGATTTTTTTCCTTTTATGATTTTAAAATAAAAATGCAACTTCCTACCCAATATGCTCTTTTCACTTACTCTAAAAATGTACTTTAAATATAAATGAAGATAAGGATGCAACAATCTAGATAGAAAAGAGAAAACTTCTGTATTCCTTTGCTTAATAGTAATAAATAACAAAATTGATAAAAGATATAGGTTACCATGATCATAAGCATTTTGTTGAAAATGTAAACACTAATTAGAAATCTAGATGTTTGTACATGAATGTAAACATTTAGGTAAAGGCTCAATTTTATCAAGGAATGCATACTATGCTATATATCGCCTATAACTCTTTGGATCATCAATAAATCTAAGGGACCATATAAAACTCTAGTTAAGTTATGCATGATTATAATGCTTCAATATTATCTATAGGTTGTAATTGATAGGCTTCTTTTTCTTCGCTGGGAGAAATTATCCTCTACATCAACTTCATATCCTTCTCTTAAGTAAACTTTGGTGACTATGTGATTCAATGATGAAATAATCTAATCATTTATTTTTAATCAAATTTTAAAGCATGACTAGACCCATTTATTTAATGAATTGCAACAATACCTCATAAAATATGTGGTTGTTATCAAAACTCATCAAACTTTATTAAAAATAATAAGGCAAAATAATTAATCAAACTTGCTAGAAAAATTTAAAACAAACATATGCAAAAATATATAAGAAGGTAATAAGATAATAAAATCTCATCAAGCTTCTTAGTATGCATATTTTATCCTTTGTCTAGTGCCAAATTGTACATATGAGAATATAACATATTAGAAAATAAAGAAACTTTATTAATCATAAAAGTTCATTACATTATGTGTGACCTCAAATGTCACATATGATATTAATTTGAATATAATACCCATTGGATATTTTGACTATGTAAACTATATATATTCTCATATACTATAATGATTATATATATCTTTATTCTCCAATTTTGGAAGTTTATTAAATATGTTGCATTCCATTCCTTTCATGCATTACATCAATCCTACAAAAAAGATATGAAACTATCCAAGAAATTTGTATAGATTCATAAGATGGAATTATGCACACCTATGTTATAACAAAATAAATCGAAACAAAAACCAAGGTAAATAATGTAGTTATGGACTAACATTATAAACCATGAAATGATAAATTAACCAAAATATTATCCTAATGTGTATCATTAACTCAATAAATACTCCATTTGAAATATGATAATACTAATAAGCAATAATAAAAATGATATACTAGACCAAGCATAATATCTTAAGAAGAAGAATTACATAAGATATTGATAGCATAACACTATGAAAATATTGGATACAAATGAGTAGAGGTGCTCATGCTTTTATAACACCTAACAAGGTCACTAAAGTTAGCTAGATATTCCATGGTTAGGTTTCACCTACAATAAAGGGTTTGGCTTGTAGAAGTTGAGGTTGAAAAGTGATAATTTTAGTTTCCATATTTGAATTAATTCACTACTAGAGTTTTCTAGGGAAACTATAACATGTTTCTTTTTTAGATTCTCTTATGATAAAATTATGGGAGATCAAAATGATCATCAATGATCTTAAACCAAGTGTGGGAATTGACACTAAAATATTAAACATGCTTATTTTAGGTGTCTATAGTTGCAAGGATAAAAAATAAATTATTTATGCTTTTGTTGTTGGATTGGATGTTGTTGAATTACCTTTACTATTTTTATTGAATTTTTCTTTAGAAATAAAATTTCCAAGGAAAATACAAATATTAAGAATTACTACTTTGTTAATGTTGAGAAAATGATCCTAAATTATTTGTAAAAATGACATCAATATATGTTGTAGATAGAAAACGACACCAATATCATCTTTATTTTATGATTTTCTATTTATAAAATTGCTTCTAATGATTTATAAAATAAGTTTGATATATTTTTAGGTGCCAGTATAAATTATCCTTGTGTTGATGATGCTTTGTTTTTAATAGTTTATGATTAGAATTTCTTCAAATACATAACATTAAATGTATTTTTCTCTTATTTTCCATCCATTGATGCTAACCTATATATCATTGTACTTATCTTTTCAATAACTATATAAATGATAAACCAATTTGGTTTGAAGTCCAAATTTTCTTTGAGTTCTTTATTAGTTCTTGTCTTATGTTTTCCTTTAGGACCAAGTCTCCTACTTGGAATTTCTTAGGCTTGATCCTCTTTCAATATTCTCTCTTGATCCTTGCATGATATACTTTCTAATGTTCAATTGCATGAAGACTCCTTTTTCAAGCACCTCTCATAAAACATTCCCATTAATTCCTAACTCCTCTAACATAAAAAAACATATTATTTCTATTGTTATCATATAAATAAATATAAATATTATAATTTCAAATATAAATCTTTAAATAATATAATCAATAAACAATAAGTCATTTTTAATAATAAAAAAAAAATTATGTAAGTTACATGCACTTAACAACTAATGCATAGACATACCTAAAATAAAGTAAATGGCGGACAAAGAAGAGAAGAAGAAAGACCAAAATCTTAAATGCTAGGTGTGGCTATGCTTCATGTGGGTATTGCCACCATTTTCATCTTAAATATTCAAGTCTCAACACAATCCCAATAATTGATGAGAAGTGGAGCCTTAAAATTGACGACAATCAGTTTGCTCTTGTTATAATTAGTTATTTCTATTATGGAAATTAGAAGCTTTGTAAATTGAAAAAATTCACTTTGGCTAAAAATAGAAATAAAAAAATGATTTGTGGATATACGATTGGTGTCTAATTCCAAGCTAGAATCCATAATTGTTAAATTGCAATTACTATAATTTGGGGAGGGTGTGTGAGAGAGATTGTATTGGAGATTTTCTTGTTGAGTCATTGAGAGGATGTGTACAGTAGAGTGTTATTGGTGATTACTTTTGTTACTTGGAAGACTGAATAAAGGACTAGATTATTCTTAGAGGACATATCCCATACTGGTAAACCTCATTATATATAGTTTCAATCTTGTTCGAATGTGTAATGCATTATTGTGTATTAATATCTTCTTCTATTAACTCATTTAACACTTAAAGTATCTCTATATACCTTTAAGTATTTAGTGAATAAAATATTATGTAACCTTAACCTAACCCTTAGGTACAAGGGTGGTTAAAGGTGGGATGTTTCCCTATAAATAGAGGGCCTCCCTTCTTGTTTATTCACTCAAGTTTGTAGTGTTGTTATGCTTCGGGATTGTTAGGAGAAATAGGAAGAGTTGTTGTAAGAGATGCACTTCAAAAATGAGAAATATCTTAGTTAGTGGATGTACTCTCTTGCATGAGAGGAACCACTTTATATGTATGTCAAATTTGTGATATTGCTTATTGTATTAATGCTTTGAATATTAATGGTTAAGAGAGCTTTCAAGTGATCTTGGGAGGTTAGGATTTTATTATTTAAGGTTTAAATCCTTAATTTGGTATTAGAGATATCTTGGAGGCTCCTCTTCACCATTATTGAAGGTCCATTCCATATACTTTGGTGAGGTAAAAGACTTGAAGGTATAATTTTCTCCTTTCTTCCTTCAAGATTATTTTTTTCTCATGAGTTACTAACATTGTTTATATGTTAGTTGCAATTTTCTTGAAGAAATTTTTCTTACAAATATATTGTTGTTACAATTTTTTATTAATATTTTATGATAGTTGCAATCATTTTTGTTGGCAAAATTTAGTTTACCTAAAAATATTTAAGAAGTAACAATAATATATTGTTAGTCAATATTTTGCAATTTTTTTATGTTTAAAAAATATTGTAAATTTTGTTATATATGTGAATTTATTTTACAAATATATATATATATATATACAAGGAGTTATTTAATTGTAAAAAAAAAATATAAACAAAGTTTTTTTGTAAATATATTTTTGGGGGGAGCAGCCATGGTCGCATTTTCCCCAAGGGAGGTGCGGCATCCTAATGGCTGCCACCTACCCATCATGGGAGGAACGACACCCAAAGGGTCGCTACCTACTCAGTGAGGGATGCACAGCATCCACAGGGCTGTCACCTACCCACGGACCTACCCATCATGGGAGGCACAACATCCCAAGGGTCACCACCCAACCAACATGGGGGGAGTGACACCTAAGGGGCCGAAACCTACCCAACAAGGAGTACAATAGTTCAGGGGTCACCATCCACCCCTATGAGGAGGAATCATCCACCCCTATGAGGAGGAGTGGTACTCTCTTGGGTAATCTTCCATCCCATCAAATCTAGCCCTGCACACACCACCTTGTGGCTCCCACTTCTCCTCCTCCTCCGCACTTGCACCTAGCACGTTGGCTCCACCCTTCCAACCTACAACACCAAAATATTTTTTTCACCCTCTTTGGTTTTCCTCCTATTATTGGGATGTATTTATTTCTTATTGTGCAATTTGTTTCCACTATCGTGGGGTATTATTTTTCCACTTTTCCCTACCCTTGACCCCCTTGTTTTGTATACTGTGTTTTCTACATTCTAAGTAGCATATGTTTTTTCCCTTTTTGGATAATATTTAATTTGAGAAGTGCATTAGTTTCAAAATGGATGCTTCCTTTTTAACTCTAAAGGGACATCGGTGCAATTTTATAATAATAATAATTTTCTAGAGAGTGGATGGATGGTAAATGCTTTCTTTGACACCTTTTGTCTTTGGTGAGAAGAATAACTTCTTTCTTAAAATATTTACCTCCTATTTATTTTGACTAATAATTTTGTTCCTTGCAAAATCAAAGGACTCATACCAATGAAATTTATTAATACACATAAGTGTTATAATTTTTTGGAGGAGTTATTTTTAAAATAAAAATGAGGGGGAAAGAGCAATATTTATGTATTGATAAATATTGCTTGAGTGTTATTATTTAAAAAAATGAAAGAAGAATATTTTTTTTTGGTGGGAAATATTTCTTAATTTTTTAAATAAGGAGAGGTAAAGCAATAATTATTTTTTGTAAGAAATATTGAGTAAAATTTATTGTACAAAAGTTTTTGCACATATTTATTAATTTTTTAACAAGGAGAGGTAAAGCAATAATTATTTTTTGTGATCAATATTAAGTAAAATCTATTGCATATATTAATAAAAATTTATTACGAGATCCACTTATTGTGGCCCATCACTTTGTGCGGGTTCCAATTGTTGTGACCCACTGCCTATGTTCCTCATAAGCCTTGAGGTGTAGCTCCTTAAAAAAGCTACACCTTAAGCTAAAATTCAAAACATATTTATATATGTTCCCTACCTTATGTGTAGTGCATGTAGGATTTTTTTATATTTTTCACATAACTATTCATTCAAATAGTAAAAACTAAAATACTTTTTATGAGGACCTCTTCTTTTTGAAGTGTAAGATTGATACCTTATTTTCTTTTTTGTAAGCACGTATTTCTTTTAAAAGAAAAGGAAATATTTTTTTCTTATTTCCAAACATCTACGATTATGGATAAAATAAATATTATGACTATAAAGATGTAAGTAGTTGTATTTAAAGGATGTTACTAATTTTTTGTAGAAATTATATGGGTATTAAGTATTGTTTTACCCTAATCTTTTAAATAAATTATGTTGATAACATGAAAGTTAATTACTCTAAGCCTTAACTTATGCATCTCAATATCATACTTTAGCTATGTGATATTTAATTTTATTAGTTTTATACTTGGTAAAAGTATAATTATGTTTTTTAAGAGTAAAACTTAACATTTGCTACCTTAGTACTTCCATCTTAGGAAGTTTACATCCTTGTTTAAGGATTAATTCCATACTGTTGAGAAGTTTGTTATTTTGTTACTATGACCACATGTTTGTTGATAGATATTCTTTATCTAGGCCATAATATTACCTTCCATGTAATAGTATTGTTGATAATGGATATTTGGTTTATCCTTGTAAACATGTTTATCGATAGTTGGCTATGTCACTTTTAGTAAATTGATAGACTTATGGTTTGTAAACCTTGACTAATGTATAATCAAGTTGATATTTTTTATTTTGGCAAAATAACACTATGAAGGGGGAATATTATTTATTATTTCATTCATTCTTCTCTCCTAATAAAATTTCTTCTATATTTCCCATTTCTTATTTCCCTTTATTTCTTAGTTGTAAATACTTGTACATATTTTAGTCTTGAGTTTCCAAGTTATGTTTATATTTTCAGTTCTTAGTAGGTAATTCTAGTATGTATTCGTATAATCAGGTCATAGTCAGCTACTATTTTGTTATAAGGTGGTTGTTGCTTGTACATAGTTATCCGGGTGAAGTTGTATAACGTAATTCCTATTAAGTGTTATATAGAGTCATATCCAAGATTTTTCTAGGTCTAGTCTAGGCCTTGTTTTGGGTATTATTATATATACTTTATTCGTTTAAGTTATTTCTAGGTCATGTTGTACATAATTGTCAATAATATAGTGGGAAATATTATTAAGAGTTAATTCCATGCCATATTGCAAGTCTAGTTACTTACGTAAGGTATTGTATAGTTTGGGAGTTATTTCTTGGCCCTGTTGTATATAAGTGTTAGTTTAGGTTAAGTAATGTAGTGGGCATTGTCAAGTAAAATAGGGCCCATGAAAATCCAATAGTGACATCATAATTTTTTGATAGAAATCAACAAGCCCCAAATGGCTTAGTCAGTAGGTGTTCCTAATAGTTCATCTCGATAGGAGATATTTACAACTGTGTATTTAACAGACCTTGCTAATATTGATTAATGACATCACATGTTTGAGAAGCAATCGATGGGTGATGTTTACAACTCTAAATTCAACAAACCCCACCAGTTTTGAGTGATGATGTCATGATTTTTAGGAAACATCAATGAGAATTAAATAGGCTTCTTTGTAGGAGATTTTCACAACTCTAAATTCAACAAACCCCATCCATTTTGAGTGATGATGTCACATATTTTTACAGAAATTGATGGGTGATAAGCACCTCATATTTCAACAATACCCATTGATGTTCAACAAGACTTATTGAGGATAAATGAAGACTGTAAGAAGAGTTGAACACTCAAATCCACTGAATCAGGATTGTATAACACCCAAGACTCTATCCACATGTTGACTGCAACTTAATTCCATGTGGAAGCAATAGTTCACTCATATTTAAATGTTACATCTTCCTCCCTTCTTACAATATTTGACACTGGGACTATAGATAGAAACATTTAATGGTTGCAAAGAGTAAGGTGGCTTTTGATTGCATAGATAGGTTGATTATACTTATAGAGATGGTGCACCATACCTCATAAATGCAGTAATAATCCTAGGAGAACCATGGTCATAGAAAAAAATGATATAATGCAACTAAACATATATGATACTAAAGATCTATAGATTCTAAGAATCAGTGCTACATATGGACCATGCTTCTTAATTATTTGCATTCGAATAATCTTCTATAAATATTGTAAATACTTAAGTTTATTCAATATTTAGGGTAGTTGTAGTCATTAATGGTGGACAACAACCCATTTTGTAAAGGCAACATTATAAATAGTAGACTCCTAGAGGTCCAAATGGTTCAACATTTTAACAAAGTTTTCCAATGGATGTATTGTTTTCATGTATGATAATGTGAGGCTATGATGTTTTTCCCTTTGTATTTTGTGGCTATTATCCTAGTTTTTTCATTATCATGTGTGAGGCTATGTATGAAGTTGTGGCTATGTATTGCAAATATGAGACCCCAAGAGCGAGGTAATTGATCTATTCTTATCTTGGCTATGGATTACTACCTATGTAGTGATGCTCATGATGATTAGTTTAATTTCCTTTCTTGTTTAGTAGTTTATTTTTTTATTTCTTTCTTGTTACCCTCCTCATTTTTTTATCTCTTTCATGTTACTTTTGACCTTCTTCATAGATAGGAACCACCCTATAATCCAGAGATTGAGTAGAAGACCCCATGACCACACTATCCCACCACCTTCTACTCATTCAAGAACCCTGTTATTATCAAAGTGGTGTAGAAATCACTAGACCAAACTTTTAGGTTACATCATTCCGATCAATAGTATTATGTGGTAAGGACATAATAGATTTGTTACGAAAATAAAATCTTCACCAAAAGCTGTATCAACCTATTTTCTAGAATAAGATGCATCATCACACTACACATGTCTAAGAATTATTAATGTGGGTGGTAAGGTCACCATATTTTTATACAAAAAAGAAATTGGTGACACTAAACATGTCTAAGAATCATTAATATAAGTGGTAAAGTCACCACATAAGTCTACATGAATTAATTACAAATATGGTAGTGGCACAAAAAAATATCTCATCATTCAATGAACATTTTTCCACATAGACAAGGTTATGGAGTCTTGATATTCTCCTAAAAAAAGAAGAGTATTATTATAAACATTATTATAAATCATGGCATTATATATTAGGTATAGTATGTTATCATTAACCAAGTTATAAACCAATAAGACCATTAAGATTTATAAATCGTATGTCACAAGCCACAAAAATATTATCTTGACTATGCC